>OGCM01000999.1_pt1 | contig 37982 bp, 28 predicted proteins | sample 1570151 | NCBI WGS metagenome assembly OGCM01 (sample SAMEA4370582, study PRJEB24528) | human gut metagenome
AAGCATTGAGTTTGTTGAACAGCCAAGCGCCATATCAGCTGTGATAGCGTTGATGAAAGCGTCCTTTGTCATGATATCTCTTGGTCTGATGTTCTTCTTGTAAAGCTCCATTACCTGCATACCTGCGTGCTTTGCAAGCTTGAGTCTTTCAGAATATACAGCAGGGATAGTGCCGTTTCCTCTAAGACCCATGCCAAGAACTTCTGTAAGGCAGTTCATAGAGTTTGCAGTGTACATACCTGAACAGCTTCCGCAAGTCGGACAGGCTTTGTTCTCAAATTCCTCAACGTCATTAAGAGTGAACTTGCCTGCGTTGTAAGTACCAACAGCCTCGAACATACTTGAAAGGGAAGTCTTTTTGCCTTTAACGTGACCAGCCAGCATTGGACCGCCTGATACGAAAATAGTAGGAACGTTTACTCTTGCGGCTGCCATGAGCAGACCAGGAACGTTCTTGTCGCAGTTTGGTATCATAACAAGAGCGTCAAAGTGATGAGCCAAAGCCATGCACTCTGTTGAGTCTGCGATAAGGTCACGGGTAACGAGAGAATATTTCATTCCCATGTGACCCATAGCGATTCCGTCGCAAACAGCGATAGCAGGAAATACAACAGGTGTTCCGCCTGCCATTGCAACGCCCATTTTAACAGCTTCAACTATCTTGTCAATGTTCATGTGACCAGGAACTATCTCATTATATGAAGATACGATACCAACGAGAGGTCTGTCCATTTCTTCCTTTGTCATGCCAAGAGCATTGAAAAGTGATCTCTGTGGAGCTTTGTCTACTCCGTCACAAAAATAATTACACGCCATTTTTTATTACCTCTTTTGAAAAATATATTACCGAGAGCGGTATTATTCTCCGTCCTCATTTTCTTTTGTTTCAGTCTCGTCTGAGCTTTCCTCTGCCTTTGCAGGGTGCAGACGCTTTCTTACACCGTATGCAGAGCAGTATTCGCAAACGATATCCAGCACTGAGAATATGATAAGCATAAAATTCATTGAGAAGATACCTGTTACAAGCACGAATGCCGCAGGGATAATGAAAAGCGGGATCCCAGTGCCGTAAATATCTTCAAAATGATTGCCTTTTTTATAATGCCTTATCCAAAGCACCCAATAAAGTGCGATAACGAGCAGTGCAACAACAGCCCATATTAGGAAAAGCAGCTTGCTTGAAAAGCCTACCTCGTAATCTCCGATAGCAAGGCACATATAGCCTATGCAGCCAAATCTGCCCACACACTTTGCGATAAAGACGATAATGTTCTCGTCCTCAAGCTCAGGCTTGTCGGCAGGTGTCTTGAAGCAGGCGAATATCACAGGTATCAGCAAAAGCAAAGTAGGTATAAATCCTATATTGAACTTCATTTTGTTTTGTCCTCCTTAGCGGAATGGTCTGTGCTCCACTTCTAATACTTCTCTCTTCATTGTGCGGACTGCTTCATCAACAGCCGCCATAAGCTTTTTCTCAAGTGGAGTACCAACAACATCAGCATTGTAACATACGCCGATGTAGCTTTGGGGGTTGAACTCATCATGGAATTGACAGTTATAAAAATACTCTATCTTGCCAAACCTGTTTTTCACCTTGGCTTTGAACTGTATCCTAGGTCCCATATCATCAACACGCAGGAACATCATTGCATTGTCAGGCGTGCCGCCATTTCGACATTTATCTATCATATAGTATATCTCGTCATCAGGCGCACTTACCATTTCAAAATAAGGTGTATTGCTGTCAGAGTAATTGTCATCAAAATCATCATCACAGTTTGGCAGATACATTGCGCCATAATCAAAGTCACATTCTGTTTCGATGAAATCACCGCTCAGGTCAAATGATACTTTCACCCTTATTTCTGCGTCCTTGCCGTCGAATATCTCATAGGTTATCTCTCTTGACGGCTTTGCAGGAATGCTCGCTGTGTCAAGAACTTCCTGCGGTGTGGTATATTTCGGTCTTGTATAAGCACAATTGCTTCTCTTGCCTGAACTTGAAGTGGTTGCAGTGCTTGGTTTGTTTGAAGCTGTAGTGCTTGAAGAGCCGTTTATAGCTTCGTCCTTTTTGTCCATAGCCTGATTAAACAGGTCTTTAAGTCCTGTCGGACCATTGCCGTTCTTTGCCGCAGCGTTGTCTATTGCGTCAACCGCACCCTTTAAAAGCTTATCAAATAATCCCATTGTAGTTACCCCTTTTCTTTTGTCAGTGAATAATTTTTATTTCTTGTGTGAAAGTCCAAGGAATGCCGCACCTATAATGCCTGCGTCATTTCCGAGCTTTGCAATAACTATCTCAGTGTTCTTTGCTGAATTCTTTGTGTAAATTTCCTTAGCCACAAGCTCTTTCAGTGGCAGGAGCAGAGGGTCGCCCTCGTTGCATACGCCGCCGCCGATACAGAGAATATCAGGCTGGAAAATGTTTATTGTGTTTGTGATTCCGCAGGCAAGATACTTTATGTATTTGTCAACAACTTCCTTGCCTGCCTTATCGCCTGCTCTCATGGCGTTGAACGCAGTTCTTGCAGATACCTTGCCATCCTCTTCGTTCATTTTCCACATGATAGAGTCCTTGTCCTCGAACATAGCCTCTTTTGTCATTCTTACAAGACCTGTTGCAGAAGAGAACACCTCAAAGCAGCCGTGTCTGCCGCAGGTGCACTGCGGACCGTTAGGGTCGATAACAGTGTGACCTATCTCAGCACCTGCAAAGTTGAAGCCTGAATATATCTTTCCGTTAATGATTATTCCTCCGCCAACGCCTGTGCCGAGAGTGATGCAAACAGCGTCGTTCGCACCCTTTGCTGCACCTGCAACATACTCGCCGTATGCCGCAGCGTTAGCATCATTTTCAACATAGCAAGGCTTGTCGATAAACTTCTTCATAAGGTCAACAACGTGGAAGTTAAGGAAACCAAGGTTGTTTGAATACTCAATAACGCCAGTGTCAGAATTTGCAGTGCCAGGTGTGCCGATACCTACAGACTCTATCTGTTCTATCTCCAGCCCTGCGTTCTTTACAGCTTCCAAAGCGACCTTAGCCATATCCTCGCAGATCTCCTCTGCAGGTCTTGGCAGATTGGTCTTGCAGGTAGCCTTTGCGATTATCTCAAATTCTTCATTTACAACACCTGCTTTGATGTTAGTGCCGCCAAGATCAATACCAATGTAATACTTCATAATAATTTCTCCCTTTTATTTTCTGAGCTTACTGAGCGTTATCGTTCTCAGTGTCATCATCATATTCGTGAAAGTTTATCTCTTCCTTTTCCTCTTTTGGCTTTTGGGCTTCAGCCTTTTTTGCTATGGCGTCATATACCAGAAGATACACAAGCTCCAGCACTACAAAGCTGATAAGACCTATCCAAAATGAGCTTGCCACAACTCCGATAATAAAAGCAATCACAAGTGCGCCAAGCTCACCTATCTCCTTTTTCAGGTCAAGTTTAAGCATTTATCTCACCTTAGTCTATCTTTGTAAGCACGAATGTGCATTTGCCCTCAACAGTATACTTGCCTGTGCCTGCTGAAATGAATACGCTTTCGCCCTTCTTTGCAGAAACAGTTTCGCCACCGCTGATAACAGGCTCACCCTCGAGAACGAGAATACTGTTGAAGCTGTTTTCGTCAGCGTCAAGCTCAGCCTTTGTTTCAACGTTCACTCTGTATGTTGTGAAGTATTCGCATTTTGAAAGAAGCTTTATGTCATAGCCGTCCTTCTTCTCAACAGGTGTCTCAGGATACTGCTCAGCAGGAGCAAGCTTTGTTACGTCAAGAGCCTTGTTAACGTGAAGCTCTCTAGGCTTGCCGTCCTTGCCAACTCTGCCATAGTCATAAATTCTGTATGTAGTGTTTGAGTTCTGCTGTATCTCAGCAATAAGGATACCCTTGCCGATAGCATGGAGCGTGCCTGACTTGATGAAGAAAACGTCGCCCTTCTTAACAGGTACAGCGTTTGTTACTTCAAGTAGTGTGTTGTCAGCGATCCTTCTTGCAAATTCTTCCTTTGTTATCTCGTGCTTGAAACCGTAGAGAAGAGTTGCACCCTCGTCACAGTCAACAACATACCACATTTCTGTCTTGCCATATTCGCCTTCAACTCTCATTGCATAATCGTTGTCAGGGTGTACCTGTACAGAAAGATTGTCCTTAGCGTCAATGAGCTTAATAAGGATAGGGAAGTTCTCGAATCTTTCACAGTTCTTGCCAAGAACGCCCTTGCCTGCCTTTTCGATATACTCATTGAGTGTCAGACCCTTGTATTCACCGTCAGCAACAACGCTTGGACCGTCTTTATGACAAGAAAGCTCCCAGCTCTCTGCGACCTTATCATAATCGCACTTTTTGCCGTACTCATCTCTAAGTCTGGTGCCGCCCCAGATGTAGTCCTTAAATGCTGGATCAAGTTTAAATATTGACATTTTATATAGCCTCCAATTATTAAATATACCTTTTAATATAATACCATAACTCCGTCTATAAGTCAATATTTCTGGTATAAAAAAAGCAGGAGAACGAACTGCTCGTTCTCCTACTGTGGATATATATAATTATTTTAAACGTTGTTATCCTAAGCCTTCAGACTCTCCCAAAGCTCGTCTACCGAATCAAATGGGCCAACGAGATTTTTACCCTCTTTGGCTTCGTCAAGGACTTTCTTTGTTTCTTCGTTAGGCTCTTCTTTCTGAAGTCCTTGCAAGATAACAATAAGAGCATTGAGCTGTTCTTCTGTGAGATTGTCTATCATACTGTATGCAAGTTCTTTTGTACTCATAGCTCTGCCTCCTTAAATATCTGACTAATTGTTTCGTTCTTGCTTTTATTATACCACATCAAACCATGTTGTCAAGCAATATTGCGACGTATTTTGACGAAAAAAAGCAGGAGAACGAACTGCTCGTCCTCCTGCTGATAGCGTTATTTTTTATTTCTTCTCGTCCTCATCGTTCTTAGGCTCGTCAAAAAGGTTTTTCTTGTCAACGAACTTGCCGGTGCTTACGTCAAAGGCTTCGCTTGACTTCTTGTTCATGATTATCACAATTACCACAACTGCGATAGCAATTCCTGCGATGACCGCAATAACTATGATAATAGGGTTTGTTCCCTTTGAGTCTTTTTCTTCCTTTTCTGCATAAGTCTTTGTCTTGCAGTTCGTTACCGTTATGCCTGTTACTGTTATCTTTGCCCTGTCAGTTGCGCCGATTATGATGTTGTATACCTGACTGAAATCGTCCGTGCCGTATGCAGTTGCGATAGATTCAAAATCATATGTAGCTGATGAATCGTCAAACTTCACAGGTGCTATCTTTGCCCATACCGCACCGTCCTGAGCGGCTGGTGTAGTGGTGTTGTCCCAGCTCTGGAAAATAAGCTCAGCATTGTATTTGTTTCCTGCCTTTTCGTTTATTTCCTCGCTCTTGAATGTGACGATTATCTCTGAATCCTTTGTAAGCCTTGTTGCGTTGAAAGTTGCCTGATCGACAGTGATAGACTGTTTCCAATTGTTACAAGCCTCTGCGGAAGAGCAGTCGATAGTAACGTCTTCTGTTTCCGCATTTTCGGCAAAAGCTGTCAGTGTGCATGAGAATATTGAAGCGCAGGCGATGATAGCAGTCATTGCTACTGATAAAAATTTCTTCATTTTTCTTTTTCCTTTCCAATTCTTATATAATATAATTTTGCACAAAACTTAACCCTGATATTTGTGCATACCCTCTGATAATAAAGCATTATAACATAATTAAAAATAAAAATCAATAACCATAATGCACAAATAATCACAGTATTTAAGGAACTATTTTACTTTTTTAAGCAAATGGTATCCAGAGAGCTCTTCTACATTGCGCTTTTTGCAGTTTAATTCCCAAAATCCTGCTTTAGGACTTGTTTTACAGACAGTGTTATGATATAATGATAAGAAAAGTTTTGATATAGAGGTGCACGAAATGAAAATAATGGCAATAGATTATGGTGACGCAAGAACAGGCTTCGCAATAAGCGACCGCTCTGAGTTTCTTGCTTCTCCTATTGGCACTGTTCCTGAGAGAAACGCCGAAAGGCTTGCAGATAAGGCGGCTCAGACGGCGGCTGAATACGGTGCAGGTGAGATAATAGTAGGTCTGCCTATAAACATGAACGGCACGGAAGGCCCAAGAGCAGAGAAGTGCAGGGCATTTGCCGAGCTTTTGAAAGAGCGTACCGACCTGCCGGTGAGAATGTGGGACGAGCGTTCCACTACCGTCACCGCACACAATATCCTTAACGAAACAAACGTCAGGGGAAAGGCAAGAAAGGCTGTTGTAGATACAGTTGCCGCAACGATAATTTTGGAGGGCTATCTTGAATACAGAAGAAAAAAAGCAAAGCAGGCTGACTAAAAAGCAGAAAAGAAATATCATCATAGTGATAATAGTGCTTGTGGTAATGGTATTAGCTGATTTCGTGTGGTCTAATACCTATATCGAGGTCAAAAAGCTGTCAGCGCATTTTGACAACCTGCCTGATGGCTTTGAGGGCTGTAAGATAGTTCAGATATCTGACTTCCACAACGAGTGGGGCAAGGGCTACATAGATAGGCTGACGGAAAAGGTCAAAGACTGTGAGCCTGACTATATCTTTGTCACAGGGGACAGCGTAGATCAGATCTTCCCCGATGTTGACCGCTCCCTTGAGTTTATGAAAAAGCTTCCTGACATATGTCCTGTCTATCTTGTTATGGGCAACCATGAATACAATCTTTCTCAGGAGGAAAGGGAACAGTTTGTTGCAGGTTGTGAAAGCTATGGTGTAAACGTCCTCTATAACGAGCATACCACACTCACACGAAATGGTGATACTATAAGCCTGTTGGGCTTTGACAATATGGAAAATGACAGCGAGGCTTTTTCTCATGTCACAGAGGATTTTGTCATACTGCTAAATCACTATCCCGAGGATTGCAACTATTTCAGCAAGACCGCAGTGCAGTATGGAACGCATATAGACATAGACTTCACAGGCCACGCACATGGCGGACTTATAAGGCTTCCACTTGTGAATGGTCTTTATGCACCCGGTCAGGGTCTGTTCCCGAAATACACCGACGGCACTTACAGCGTGAACGATACAACGCTTGTGGTGTCAAGGGGAGTAGGCAATAGTGGCTGGACACAGCGTTTTTCAGACCCTTTTGAACTTGTGCTTTTCACTCTTGAAAAATAACTCTTTCAGTCCCATTAGGATAAGGAAAATACCAAAAGCTTTTGAAAGCAGGCTTTGCTCTATCCTGTTTGCAAGCCATGCTGATATAATAACAGCGGCCGTTCCCCACAAAACTGCGGGAACGGCTTTTTTCCATTCCACAAGCTTGTTTTTCGTGTGAAGCACAAGGCTTATTATTGCGATAGGGATAAAAAACACAAGGTTTATCCCCTGTGCCGCTATCTGAGAAAAGCCTGCAAAGACCGTCAGATAAACTATAAGCACCATTCCTCCCCCAAGACCCATGGAGGCAAAGATACCGGTGAGAAAAGCCACCGCACATATTGTATACCAAGCCGTAATATCACCCTATTTCATAAATATCCTCACGCCAGCAATTATCATAAGTGCGCCGAAAATGCGTTTTAGCAGGCTGTTTGAAAGCTTTTTCATGAGCATTGCACCCACTGCCGCACCAACTATCCCAAGTGGTATGAATTTCACTGCCTGCGAAAAATCAAGACTGCCGCCCTTGAAATATACAAGTCCGCTTATAATAGACAATGGAAGCGTTATAGCAATGGACGTGGCATGAGCTTTTTTCGCCTCACTGCCGCCTTTTTCAAGCATAGGCACTGCTATCATTCCGCCGCCTGAACCGAAAAAACCGTTGCATATCCCCACGGCTATACCTGTGAACGCATTGAAGCATTTTTTATTTACACGCAAAAAAATCACCCCATACTATTATCTGTACGGGGTGATGATTTATTCACTGAACTATCAGTCTATCTCTACCATTATTTTCTGATCCAAACGGGAAGCACCGGCACGCATTACAACTCTTATAGCCTTTGCGATCCTGCCCTGCTTGCCGATAACTCTGCCCATATCGTCCGGAGCAACGTGAAGATGGTAAACCACGATACCCTCTGCGTTAGGCTCGTCAACAACGACCTCAACAGCGTCCTTGTTTTCAACAAGCTCAGAAACTATAGTTTCGAGTAATTCTTTCATAAAAATATCTCCATTCTCCCACGAAAATGCGGCAGGGAAGCGTTTTCCCCGCCGAAAACGGCAAGCGAAGTGGTGGGATAGGTGGCTCACCGTCTGAATTGTCTTGTCAGCTATTAGATAGTGCCGTTCTTCTTGAGAAGAGCCTTAACTGTATCAGTTGGCTGTGCACCGTTAGCGATCCAAGACTTTGCCTTTTCGTCGTCAACCTTGAGTACAGAAGGTTCCTTAGTTGGGTCATAGTAGCCCAGCTCTTCGATGAAACGTCCGTCTCTTGGATATCTTGAATCAGCAACTACGATTCTGTAGAAAGGAGCCTTCTTAGCACCCATTCTTCTGAGTCTGATCTTTACTGCCATTGTATTTTCACCTCCATAAAAAACTTCATATATCAAATCAATCACTTGATTGCTGATAGCTTATCAACTATTGTGGCATTCCGCCGCCAAGACCTTTGAGAAGTGCCGCTCTGTTTCTTCTGGATTTCTTTCCGTGAAGATTTCCGCCGATACCGAACTGCTTCATCATTTTCTGCATCTGTTCAAACTGCTTAAGAAGCTGATTTACGTCAGATACCTGCGTGCCGCTTCCGGCAGCGATACGTCTTTTTCTCTTAGGGTCAATGATCGCAGGCTTTTCTCTTTCAGCCCTTGTCATTGAATTTATCATAGCCTCAGTCTTTTTCAGCTGAACCTCGCCCTGCTCCACCTGCTCGTCTGTTACCTTGTTTGCGCCCGGAAGCATTCTGATAATAGACTTCATAGAACCCATTTTCTGTATCTGCTTCATCTGCTCCAGCAGATCGTTAAGGTCAAAGCCTTTTTCCTGCATTTTTTCTGCAAGCTTTTTGGCGTCCTTCTCGTCAACTGTCTGAGTAGCTTTCTCAATAAGTGTGAGCATATCGCCCATGCCAAGTATTCTTGAAGCCATCCTTTCAGGGTGGAAAGCCTCAAACTCGTCAAGCTTTTCGCCCATACCAACGAACTTGATAGGCTTACCTGTTACAGCAAGCACTGAAAGCGCCGCTCCGCCTCTTGTGTCAGAGTCGAGCTTTGTAAGGATAACACTGTCGATACCAAGAGCCTCGTCAAAGCTTGAAGCTACCTTTACAGCGTCCTGACCGATCATAGCGTCAACAACGAGCATTATCTCGTTCGGCTCAGCGATCTTCTTGATGTCTTTAAGCTCGTTCATAAGCTCCTCATCAATGTGAAGACGTCCTGCTGTATCTATGATAACAAGGTCATTGCCGTAATCCTTGGCGTGCTTGATACCCTCTTTTACTATCTTTCGTGGGTCTATCTGACCCATTTCAAATACTGCGACTTCGGCTCTCTCTCCCACAACCTTTAGCTGTTCGATAGCCGCAGGTCTGTAAACGTCGGCTGCTATAAGCAGAGGACGCTTGCCCTCTTTCTTGAACATCTTCGCAAGCTTTGCAGCGTGTGTTGTTTTACCTGAACCCTGAAGACCGCACATCATTATTATGCAAGGCGGCTTGTTAGGGAAGTTTATCTTCGAGTTAGCCTCGCCCATGAGCTTTATAAGCTCGTCATTAACTATCTTTATGACCTGCTGACCAGGAGTAAGGCTCTTCAGCACTTCCTCGCCAACGCTTCTCTCTGTTACCTTGGCAATAAAATCTTTTACTACCTTGTAGCTGACGTCAGCCTCAAGCAGAGCCATTTTAACTTCACGCATTGCCTCTTTTACATCGGCTTCGCTAAGTTTACCTCTTGATTTAAGACGCTTGAACACGCCGTTTAGTTTTTCTGAAAGTCCTTCAAACGCCATAAGCTGTCCTCCGTATAATTTTTTTATCTATATCTATTCTTCTTCAGTATATTCTGCGTTGTCAAATTCATCAAGCTTAGAATCGAGATTTTCAAGAAGCACTATCACCTTTTCGGCGATATCTCTCGCATAATTCTTTTTTTTACACTCGTTAAAAACGTCCATAGCCTGAGCCTTGAACTCTTTAAGCTCTGCCAGATAAGCCTCCTGCTGTTTTAGCAGACCTAGCTTTTCTTCATAATCAGCCATTGCAGTTTCACATTTTTTTATAGCGTCATGAACGCCCTGTCTTGAGATGTCTAGCTGAGCGGCGATCTCTCCCAACGACAGATCGTCATTGTAATAAAGATCCATGATCTCGTTTTGTTTATCGGTGAGCAGGCAGCCATACAAGTCGAGCAAAACGCTGTTTTGCAAATTTTTACTCATACCGCTTACCTCCTAATGGATTTCTGTAAAGTCATAAACCTTTACAATTATATATCAAGTTTACCGACTTGTCAAGGGGTTTTTATGAAAAAATAAAATTTAACAAAATTCTGTGGAAAAAGTCCTTTTTATATGGTATAATAATATATTACTAGACATAGTGATGATAAATAGTATAGGAAATTGTATGCCAAGGGGGAAGAGTGTATGATAAGCTATGTGTTGAAAAACGACAGATATGAAATGAAAGTCCCTGCCCTGACTTTTGGTGCGGCAGGTTTTGAGAGAAACGATTGTGACGATGTGTATTTTGAGTTTCTCGACAAATATGTAGAGCTTGGCGGCTGGTGTATCGATACCGCAAGAGTTTACTGCGACTGGCTGGAGAATGGTCACGACTCCAGCGAGGGCGTAATAGGCAGATGGCTCAAAGCCAGAAACAATCGTGATAAAATTTGTATTGCCACAAAGGGCGGTCACCCTGAAATGGGTCATATGGACGAAAGCCGTCTTAGCAGGGAAGAGCTTACAAAGGATCTTGAAGCAAGCCTGAGAGTGCTGGGCGTTGACTATGTGGATATTTATTTTCTTCATCGTGACGACCCGAAGATACCTGTGGAAGAGATAATGCCGGTTCTCAATGATTTTTATGAGAGCGGAAAGATACATTTTATAGGCGTTTCAAACTGGACAACTCAGAGGATAGAGGAGGCAAATAAGTTTGCCGAAGAAAACGGCATGGAGCCTATCAGGATCAGTCAGATAAACTACAGCCTTGCACATTCGAGCGTTGAAACTTTCGGTGACAATACTCTTGTTTGTATGGATACAAAGGAGTTCCGCTGGTACAAGAAGCATGATTTTCCTGTTATGGCGTTCTCCCCGCAGGCAAAGGGCTTTTTTGCAAAGCTTGCAAAGGGCGACGCTGCAAACAATCTCCCTGAGGGACAGTATGCAGGCCCTGCTAATCTTGCAAGACTTGCAAAGGTAAAGCAGCTCAGCGAGCAGACGGGGGACACTCCGGCAAAGATAACCCTCGGCTATCTGAACAGCCAGCCGTTTTTTGTATCGTCAGTTTTCGCAGTAACAAAGCTGTGGCAGCTTGACGAGGATATGGAAGCGCAGGATCTTACATACGATCCAAAGACAGTGGCTTTCCTTGAAAATATGATATAAAATAAAAGCACTCTGCATTGAACCGCAGGGTGCTTTCTTGTTTTCTTGAATATTGTAGGGGACGGCGTCCTCAACGTCCAATCCCTTACACAAAAAAACTTAACTATGTGATATCTGAATACACCACATAGTTAAGTATGTACGTTCATATTGATTATGCCATTGGTATTACGCCCTTCTGAAAATTCTAGTCGTAAACTCATGATAAATTGTACTTTGGACTCACGCCTTTCAGTAAAATTCTGTCCGCATAATATAAGCTATTCCATTGGATCTATTTCCTTTCGGTAAAAATAATCTCTAAGTGCAAATTACCTTTCCATTGGATTTATTTCCTTTCAAAATATTAAGTTATGCCTCAGTGGATAAAACTTAACGTGCCATCGGACTTAACACCTTTCGTGAAAATTTATTGTCAATGAAACTTATCACATTTCCATTGGAATTATCGCCTTTCGCATAATTTCAAGATCTTATGCTCATCATATCAGATAAGCCTTGCTGAAGTAACTGGCGGATTCACCTCCAAATATCAGATGTTCAAAAGCCTTGAGTGCATTTTCATAACGCACCACTCCTTCAGTATTTTATATGATCTTTAGAAAAATCTTAGTCAGTAAATCAAATCAGTAAGAGCATTAAGCTCGTAAATTTCTTGGCGGACTCACTCCATTCTAATTCATGTTCAAGTTCCTTTTGTGCATTTTCATATGCACCACTCCTCGAAATTTATTTGATTTTTATAGCTCTGTGAGCTTTTTATGTTCAGAAGCTAAATTTTACATTGGAATCACTCTTTCAGTTTATTTCTTTACCTCTGAAAAGCTGAAATTGTGCATTGGAAACACTCCTGTCTAAATTTTATTTGCAAACCTTCTGTAACCGATCATGTCGATCACTCCTTATATAAAAGTTGCAAAATATTCAATTGTAAATTTGAGAGTATCCTTAAATTGCAGTAACTCTGTGCTGTGATTGATCCATGAGGCTCTGCAATTTCTTCCTGTGTAAATCATATATGTCTGGATTCCTGTCAGCTCATTCGTCTGCGTCTTGATCCTTTTTTACTTTAAGAAATTGCCGAGCCTATGGATACTCTCCTGGATCTCTGATGCGTCCATTGGACTCGCTCCTTTCATATCTTATTAGGTATCCGATGAGCCTGCCCGCCTGCCGAACTGTAGTGTACCTAGTGTCGGGTATATGCTGTGTCCACCGATCTGCCTGTGATATATAAGGAAAACCTCTCGCCTAACTTCGCTTTGCCGTGCCCTCTGAAATCGTTACTGTATCGTCAGACCGTTGACCGTTTCAGCGAACCCTGTTGTCTGCTTTTGTTTGGCTCTTTGTTTTTCCTTGACTATACTATACCACATCTTTTGTTACTTGTCAATAGTTTTTCTCAACTTTTTTGTGATTTTTATATTTAATATTACTTTTACAAAATGCGCTTGACTTTGATTTTGCAGTGTAGTATAATTAAAGTGTTGCGGTGGTCAGAAACAGTCTTTCTGTTCTGATTTTTTCGATATATCCCACTCAGAAAGTGCCGATATACCGCACAAGATCATGTTAGGAGGATAATTATGGATAACGAGTTTCTGCCGGACCTCTACGAGCTGGAGGACGAAAATGGTAATAAGCAGACTTTTGAGCTGTTGGACGCAATGGAATATGGTGACGAGAAGTATTATGCTCTCACTCCTTATTATGAGAACGGTGACGAAGCCCTTGAAGATTCAGGCGACGTTGTGATACTCAAGGCTGAGTATGACGAGAACAATGACGAGATACTTGCTTCTATCGAAGATGATGACGAGTATGAGAAGATCGGTCAGATGTTCATGGAGCGTATCGATGAAATGTTCGAGTTTGACGATGAGGACGAAGACGATGATTGCGGCTGTGGCTGCGGTTGTCACGATCACGACCACCTGTCATAAGAAAAATATCTCAGCATATAGGCTTGTCAATATGTAAAATGTACAATTTTATGTACTTTGATTTGCTGAAATTACCTATTGATATTATGGATATGTTGTGATATACTAAGTAACAGAAAAAGTTTCCTGCCTTGTGCGAACAAGCACAGTTATTATAAATCCAACACTTCTAAAAAGGGATTCAGACTCTGGAAAGGGATTGCAGACCTCCCGAACGAAACCGCATTTGCCGTTTCGTAAACGGACGAAGGGAGCGTGAAGCTTTCAGGCTGTTTTACCCACCCTGCTTTTATAGCGGGTTTATCGGCTGTGCGACGGCAAGGCGGCTTTTACTTAAACACTGAGCGTACCGATTTTTCGGTACGCTTTTTTGTGTCATAAAAACCATGTCGGCATAAAATGAGATAACGGAGCGTCTGCAGTGATCGTATGACAGTGGGTGACGCAGCAGAAGATCTGCGTCCGCAGGGCAGCCCGTTGTCATTTACTGCAGGACGTTTCGTTTATATAGAAAAAAGCCGCTGTGCCTGTGGGCATAACGGCTTTCTTCTTGTCAGATAAATAAATTACTTTCGCTAGTATGTTCAGCGGTGGCTGATAATGCCTTTTCCGCTGGATATTTGCTGTTTATGTATTCGGCGGCAACGAAAATAAATTCGCTGTTCGTGGGGTAGTGGTCAGGTCTTATGGCGAAATTACCGAATATCTCGGCTTTGTCTTTGTCATGAGCCTTTTCCCAACCGATCCTTATGGCGGTGCGCATGTTTCTTTCAACGCTTACTGTGGTTACTCCATGTGCCGCCGCTATCTCTGGATAAATGACCTTTGTAACACGTCTGTTGGCTTTGTCTGTCGTAAGAGCCATTTTTATTGCCTCTTTGATGTAGCCATAGCCGTTATAATTCGGAGTTATGCACAACCGCTTCATCACGGTGGATATAGCAGATTGTATGTCGCCATTGGTGTACCCCTCGTCAGAGCTTCGTGTTATTGTGATGTTCAGATCTGCAGAATCGTCAGGACACTGAAGCGCTCTGAGTGCGTTTTTGATATCCGCACAGCTTAGAGGACTTTTTATTATCATGTCTGCGTATTTTGCAAGTCCATTGTTTCCATTGTTGGTTTTTCTGTTGGAAAGCATGATTATTTTCAGCTTAGGACAAGCCCCTTTGAGATTTTTGCACAGCTCGTATGGAAATTCAGTTATTTCTGAAATTATCAGAAAATCAGGTTTGCTTTTAAGCACCTCAAGCTGTATCTCCAGTGGATTGTAGTCTGACTGTGCAACATTGTACCCCTGTTTTTTCAGATAGTCTGCCACCTTCATGCCGGCCTGATTGAGGCTTCCGACAAGGATTTTGATCACGTCTTTTTTACACATTTTAAATCTTCCTCCGGTTTTTTTATTTTTTTAACTTTATACTACACTTGCAGTATAACATTTTTACGATATAATTTCAAGTTTTTTACTTAATTTTCTTGCTTTTTGTACTATGTTTTAAGAAACACGCAACAATTTATACATAGCAAATAAACAAATGTCGGTTATGACCAAATTTTAAATGAGATAATTGTGCAAATATTGTAATTTACACAGAGAAAATATGCTTTTGTGTCGTTTAAATCAATATATTATATGAATAAATTGACGATTTGCTATATTTTACATCAACTTTACATTGTTATGAAAGCTCATTTTATGTAGAAAAAAGTCGAAAACGCCAGCAAAGATTGCTATATGATTAATAAAATGTTAATATAAATGTGTGATTTTACATTTATTAATATTTGCGAAATGATATAGAAATATATAAATGAGCGGTATTTTTACATAGCTTTTACAAAAGATAATTTCTTGACAAAAGCTTTATTGCGTGGTAAAATATACGGGAGGATCGTTGCAAAAACATGGTCAGCAACTTTTTTGTGCCACCAGTTTGCAATGATGTCTTTGTAAAAAATTATAGATAATGTTGAGGGAGGCGACGTCGTTTTATGAAAAAAGACGTTATCAATTACATTTGGACAGATAAGAAAAGAACGATTTTTGGTCTGCCTATATCATTTACAAGATATTTTCTCACAGAAGATAAGTTTATAACACGCAAGGGTTTTCTCAGCATAGAGGAAGACGAGCTTGACCTTTATAGGGTCATCGACAAAAAGCTTGTCCTGCCGTTCGGACAAAGAATGTTCGGCTGTGGCACAATAGTAATGAATGTCAAAGACGTTGATACGCCTATTAAGGAAGTCAAGTCCATAAAAGCACCAAGAGATGTGCTTGCACAGCTTGATAAGTATATCAATATAAATCGTGATAGATACCGTGTAAGGGGCAGAGATATGGTCGGCGGTGACGGCGGTCATTGCCATGATCATGATGATTTTGATATCAATGACGATATCATATAAAGTTCTATAAGAATAAGGGGCTTTCGCAGATCTTTCTGTGAGAGCCTTTTTTGGAGAGGAAAGTGTGAATGTTTTCAAAAGAATATTTTCAGTCCCTTGAAAGCTCGTGGGACAGGCTCAAGACCTGCGAAAAGCCGATATTCATATACGGCATGGGCGATGGAGCGGAAAAGCTTCTTGATGAATTTGATAGACTTGGCATAAAATGCACAGGTGTTTTTGCAAGCGACGATTTTGTCCGTGGACAAAGCTTCAGAGGGTTTAAGGTGCAGACTTTCTCTCAGGTGCAAGCGCAGTTTGGGAATATCACAGTTGTGCTTGGCTTTGGCACGAGCCTGCCTGAGATAATGGAGCGTATCGACAATATTGAAAAAAGCTGCGAGGTCATAGTGCCGGAAATGTGCGTTGCAGGCGATGAAAATTTCAGCAAGGAAAAGCTTCTCTCAATGTATTCTCAGGCTGAAAAAGCTTACCGCCTTTTTGATGACGATATTTCAAAGCTTACCTTTGAAAAGCTGACAGCGTTCAAGATAACAGGCAAGCTTTCTTATCTTCGTGAGATATTTACGGATAAGGACAAGATAACCGAGATACTTCCCCTTGGAGAAAACGAGATATACTGCGACTTGGGAGCATACACAGGCGACACTGCCGAAGAGCTTATCTCACGCACAGGGGGAAAGTATGAGAGAATATATGCCCTCGAACCTGAGAGAAAAAACTTTCAGAAATGCCTGAAAAATCTAAAAGCCAATGACAATATAAGTCTTTACAATGCCGCCGCATGGAGCATTGATACCGAGCTTTATTTCGCTGGTGGCGCAGGCAGACAGGGCAGAGTAGATGCCGCAGGAAAAAAAGTTCGTGCAAGAAGTCTGGACAGCGTTCTTGCAGGCAAAAAATGCACCTATATAAAATATGACGTTGAGGGAGCAGACCTAGAAGCTATCAAAGGCAGTGAATATACCATTTCACGCTATGCCCCCAAAATATGCAGTGCATTGTATCACAGACCATATGATTACATCACCCTGCCTCTGTATATAAACAGTCTTTGCAAGGGATACAAATTCTATATCCGTCAGGAAAGATATTACCCCGCATGGGAAACAAACCTTTTCTGCGTTCATGATAAATAAGGAGAAAAATAATGAGTACAACAGTAAGCCTTAACGATAACTGGAAAATGAAAAAAGCAGGCTCGCAGGAGAGCTTTGATTGCAAAGTTCCATGCTCTGTATATAAGACCCTGCTTGACTATAAAAAGATACCAGACCCATATTATCGTGAGAACGAGTATATCTCAACACAGATATGTGATGATGATTACGATTTTGAAACTACATTCACCGCAGACAAGACCGCAGTGGAGTGCGAGCATACTGTCCTGCACTTTGACGGCATTGATACCATAGCAAATGTCTGTCTCAACGGCATTCACCTCGGCAGAGTGAATAATATGCACAGAGTGTGGGAGTTTCCTGTCCATGGTATTATCAAAGAGGGGGACAACACTCTCACAGTGAAAATAACCTCGCCAAACAGATACATAAAAGAAATGGACGAAAAACGTCACCTTTGGGGCGTTGACTCCACCATGACAGGCTATACACATATAAGAAAAGCCCATTGTATGTTCGGCTGGGATTGGGGTCCAATGCTCCCTGACATGGGAATATGGCGCAGTGTATCCCTTATCGTTCCAGTTGCAGGACGTATACTTGACGTTTACTACAGCCAAAAGCACACCGATAACAAAGTGACTTTGAAAGCCCTTTTGCATATAGAAAACCACGGCTGTAAAAAAGCTATGGTGGAAATATCCGACCCGCAGGGCAATATCGCCGCAAAAGCCGACATAAGCCTGGAGGAAAGTGCAGAATATTATGAAACAGAGCTTGTGATAAACGACCCTCAGCTTTGGTGGGTGAACGGCTATGGCGAACAGCCACTTTATAGCTGTGCAGTGACTTTGTATGATGAAAATGACGCTTGCACAGATAAAAATACACAGCGCATAGGTCTTAGAACTTTAACTGTCAGCCGTGAAAAAGATCAGTGGGGCGAGGAGTTCTGCTTTATAAACAATGGCGTGAAGATATTTGCCATGGGCGCAAACTATATCCCCGAAGACCAGATAGTCACACGCTGTAACGAAGTGAAAACAAGAAAGCTCCTTGCAGATTGCAAGGCCGCAAACTATAACTTTATAAGAGTGTGGGGAGGCGGTTATTATCCTGACGAGTATTTCTATGACTACTGCGACGAGAATGGTATCATAGTATGGCAGGACTTTATGTTCGCCTGCTCTGCATATCTGCTCACAGAGGAGTTTGAAGAAACTGTCCGAGGGGAAGTTCGTGACAACGTTATCCGCCTGAGAAACCACCCCTCTCTTGGTCTGTGGTGCGGCAACAACGAGATAGAATCCGCATGGGAATATTGGGGTCTTCCCGAGGACGAGGAAGCAAAGCGTGACTATCTTATCATTTTTGAGGATATTATCCCACAGGTGCTTAAAGCCTATGACCCATGCGAAAACACCTTCTATTGGCCGTCATCACCTTCATCAGGGGGAGGCTTCAAGGACGCTTCCTCAAACCATGCAGGGGATATGCACTATTGGGACGTTTGGCACAACTTCAAACCTATCGAAGCGTTCAGAGAATTTTATTACCGCTTCTGCTCAGAATACGGCTTTGAGAGCCTGCCTGATATAAAGACCTGCCGTGCCTTTGCTGATGAAACAAAGGGCGACTTTGACCTTTGCTCACCGGTTATGGCGGCACATCAGAAGTGCGTTCAGGGCAACGAGAAGATAATGTACTATCTCGCTCAAATGGTAAGATATCCATATGATTTCAAACAGCTCATCTATTCCTCACAGCTTGTTCAGGCAGACTGCATACGCTCAAATGTTGAGCATATGCGGCGTGCAAGGGGCAGATGTATGGGCTCTGCCTATTGGCAGGTGAACGATTCAAACCCTGTTATCTCATGGTCAAGTATCGACTATTTCGGCAGGTGGAAAGGTCTGCATTATTATGCAAAGCGTTTTTACGCTCCATGTCTTATCTCCTGCGACGATACCCATAGAAAAAAGCCTGTCCTTAACATATCCAACGAGCGAATGACAGCCTTTGAGGGCGTGGTAAAATGGACACTTAGAAACAATAAAGCTGAAATTCTGCAAAGCGGTGAAAAATCCGTGAGCGTTCCGGCTCTTACCGCACAAAACGTCCTTACTATCGATCTTTCAGACGAGCTTAAAAACCGTACCGACCCTCGTGAAAAATATCTTGAATATTCCATTATGGAAAACGGCAAGGTGCTGAGCTTTGGCACAACTCTCTTTGTGCGCCCGAAAGAATTTACATTCCTTGAGCCAAAGATAACCTATGGCATTTCCGAAAGCGAGGATAAATTCGCCCTGACATTCTGTGCTGAGAATTACGCCAAAAGCGTCTGCCTCAGCCTGAAAACTGCCGATTGCGTGTTCTCTGACAACTGGTTCGATATCCACGGAAAAGAGCCTGTTACCATAATGATAGACAAAGCCTCCCTCAGCAGAAAAATGACAGCGCAGGAACTTTCTGAGGAACTTGAGATAATGCACAATTAGGGCTGTGATTTCAAAGGCTCTGCCTTGTCACCAGCAGTGAAAAGTCGATGCGATCATTAGCAAAACAAAAGCAATGCGGGCGAACGCTGTTCGCCACTACATAAAAAAGTTATATCACACATTTTGTAGGGGCTGGCGTCCTTGACAGCCCACTGCTCTGCATTTGCTATCTTCCGTCAATGTTCCCCTGCGTATAAGTAGCCTGAAATAAAATTTTAGGAGGAACTGCTTTGAAAGTAAAACTAAGCAAATACTTGAAGCCCTATGCACTGTTTGCGGTGCTGACACCTCTATCCATGGTGGGAGAAGTGCTGGGCGACCTGCTTCAGCCAAAGCTTATGTCAAAAATAGTTGACGATGGCGTGCTGGGTCAGGATATGAACCTTATCATAAGAACGGGACTTCTCATGCTCCTTGTTCTTATAGGCGGCGGAGCTTGCGGAATTGCGGCTTCTGCATTCGGTGGGATAGCTTCCCAAAGCTTTTCAAGAGATCTGCGTGTGGACGTTTTTAAGCGTGTCATGGGTCTTTCATTTGAACAGACCGACAAGTTCACCACAGGCTCATTGGTAACACGTCTTACAGCGGATATAACCGCTATCCAGCAAATGGTAGACTTCATGTTGAGAATGTTGGTGCGTGACAGCCTGCTGTTCTTCGGCGGAATAATCATGATGCTCACCCTGAACGTCAGGTTCGGTATCATAATTCTCTGTGCACTGCCTGTCGAGATAATCATGATGATAGTAATTCTCAAAAAGGCAAACCCATACTATTCTATCGTTGCAAAACGTCTTGATACCGTAAACTCTGTGGTTCAGGAGAACGTCACAGGCGCAAGAGTAGTAAAAGCCTATGTCAGAGAGGATACAGAAGAAAAGCGTTTTGACGATGCAAATATAAGCCTTATGGAATCAAACCTCCGTGTTCAGACCCTTATGGCTATCCTTCAGCCGCTTCTTATGATAATACTCAATCTGTCTGTTATTGCCGTTATAGTTATAGGCGGCTGGCAGGTGCAGGCACAAGCTATGAAGGTCGGTGAGGTCATGGCGGCTATCACATATCTTACTCAGGTCTTGCATGGCGTAATGATGATGTCTATGATGTTCCAGACCCTCGCAAAGGCTTCCGCATCTGCAAACAGATTGAGAGAAGTCCTTGAAACTGACCCTGTTATAAAAAGCGGCAGCGTTTCCCTTTCAGATAAAACAGGGGGCACAGTGAGCTTTAAAAACGTTTCATTTTCCTATCCTGAAACCAAGGGCAGACCTGTTATCTCAGACCTTACCCTTGATATAAAGTCAGGTGAGAGCGTCGCCATACTAGGTGCAACAGGTTCAGGAAAATCCTCCCTTGTAAATCTTATTCCAAGATTTTATGACTGCACAGCAGGGGAAGTCTTTGTTGACGGCGTAAACGTCAAGGACTGTAAGCTTGACGAGCTTAGAAAGAAAGTTGGCATAGTCCTGCAAAAAAGCGAGTTGTTTTCAGGCACAGTTGAGGACAACATAAAGTGGGGCGACAAAAACGCTACCCATGAGGAGGTCATCTCCGCCGCACAGGCAGCTCAGGCTGACGAGTTCATTCAGAAGATACCTGCAGGCTATGAGGGTATTATAGCTGAAAAGGGTGCTTCACTATCAGGCGGTCAGAAGCAAAGGCTTTCTATCTCAAGAGCGGTACTTAAAAAACCTGAGATCCTCATTCTTGATGATTCCACCTCCGCCCTCGACCTTGGCACAGAAGCAAAGCTCCGTGCGGAGATAGACCGCAAAATGAACGGCACTACCCTTATCATAATTGCACAGCGTATCCAGAGCGTAAAATCATGCGACAGGATAGCCGTCCTTGACCACGGCAAGCTTTGTGCCTGCGATACTCATGAAAATCTATTAAAGACCTGCGAGGTATATCAGGATATTTACGCTTCACAGGTAAAAACGTCAGGAGGTGAAGTGTAATGCCTCCAATGCCTCCAATGGGACCCGGTGGAAGAAAACCGGGCGGACCTCACGGTGCAAGGCTCACAATGGAAAAGCCAAAGGACGCAAAGAACACCCTTAAAAAGCTTATCGGCTACATAGGCAGAAACAGATATCTGTTTTTCGCACTTATCGGAGTAATGCTCATCATAACTCTGCTCAATCTTGCCGCACCGTCAATACAGCAGATAGCCATAGACTGCATTACCCTCACCAAAAAGAAAACAAGCGTTGACTTCAGTTCACTTGGCAAAACGCTCATAGGTCTTGGGGCAGTTTATCTCCTGTCCTCTGTTTTCACCTATATGCAGGGAATATTCTCTGCAAAGCTTTCACAGTACACAGTAAAGACCATGCGTAAAGACTTGTTCTCAAGCCTTGTAAGACTTCCTATAAAATATCTCGATACCCACAGCCATGGCGATATAATGAGCCGTATGACAAACGACGTCGAGAATATCTCCACAACTATCTCTCAGTCTATAGGCTCGCTCATCTCAGGCGTGCTTACAATTGTGGGAACAGTTGTCATAATGCTTCTGTATTCACCGCTTCTTACCCTTATCTCACTGTCTACAGTGTTCCTTACCATATTCGTTTCAGGCGTACTCACAAAGTATATGAAGAAATACTTCATCAAACAGCAGGTGCTTCTTGGCGAGATAAACGGTGAAGTGGAAGAAATGGTAGTCGGATATAGAACGGTCGTTTCCTATGGCAAAGAGCAGGACGCTGTTGACAAGTTCGAGAAAATGAGCAACAATCTGAAAAAATGCGGCATAAAAGCTCAGATATTCGGCGGTGTAATGGGCCCTTGCATGAACTTAATATCCAATTTCGGCTTTATCCTTATCGCAGCCTTCGGCGGCTGGTTCGCAATAAAAGACTTTATAACAGTGGGAACTATTCAGGCTTTTATACTCTATTCAAAACAGTTCTCACGTCCTATCAATGAGATTGCAAATCAGTTTGCGAATATCCAGACCGCAATAGCAGGCGCAGAGCGTATCTTTGAAGTCATGGACGCCGATAAGGAAACTGACGAGGGCAAGGCTGACTTTGAGGTGGAAAACGTCAAAGGCGATATCAGTTTCAAGCATATAGATTTCTCGTATGTTCCTGAAAAACAGGTGCTCAAAGACCTTGACCTTGAGGTGAAAGCAGGTCAGAAAATAGCCATTGTCGGTGCAACAGGCTCTGGCAAGACCACCATAGTAAATCTTCTCACAAGATTTTATCCCGTTGACAGCGGTGAGATAACCATAGACGGTCAGAGCATTTACGATATCCCGAAAGACAAGCTCAGACGTTCCATAGCCATAGTTTTGCAGGATACAGTGCTTTTTAAGGACACCATAGAGGAGAATATCCGCTACGGCAGAGAAAATGCTACCCTTGATGAAATAAAGGCGGCGGCAAAGTTTGCGAACGCAGACGAGTTCATAGAAAGACTTTCCGAGGGTTACGACACAGTGCTTGCCGAGGGCGGCTCAAACCTTTCACAAGGTCAGCGTCAGCTTCTCTCCATAGCAAGAGCAGTGCTTGCCGACCCGAAGATACTTATTCTTGACGAAGCCACTTCCTCGGTTGATACCAGAACTGAGATGCACATTCAGTCCGCAATGGTGGCTCTTATGAAAAACAGAACGTCCCTTATCATCGCTCACCGACTTTCCACTATCCGTGACGCTGATAAGATAGTCGTTATCGACGGTGGACGTGTTGCAGAGCAGGGTAGCCATGAGGAGCTTATCGCCGCCAAGGGCTGTTACTACAGACTTTATCAGACGCAGTTCTCAGGCGTTAAGACCTGATATAATGGTGTTTGGAAAACGTATATAGCCAATATCGTACGTTCAAACAAATCAAGGCACAGGAAAACCTCTCCTGTGCCTTTTTTATGCGCAAAAAAGACGGCTCTCATAAGAAAGCCGTCCTTAATGTTATCTGAAATATTACTTTGTAACAAGTGCCAGAGTATCTCTTGCAATGAGAAGCTCCTCGTTTGTTGGGATAACATAGACCTTTGTCTTAGACTCGTCAGTGGAGATCTCCTTGAGTATTCCACGGCAGAGATTCTTCTCAGCATCAATGTGGATACCGAGGATATCAAGATTTGAGCAAGCAGCCGCTCTTACCTCAGGTGCGTTCTCGCCGATACCGCCTGTGAAGATAACAGCGTCAAGGCCGTTCATTGCAGCAGCGTATGAGCCTATGAACTTCTTGATCTGATAAGCAAATATCTCGCTTACGATAAGCGCTCTCTCGTTGCCCTCGCTTGCAGCAGCCTGAATATCTCTGTTGTCAGAGCCTATACCAGAAAGACCAAGGAAGCCTGACTTTTTGTTCATGTATTCTGTCATCTGGTCAGGTGTAAAGCCCATTTTCTTTTCAACATAGTCAACAGCAGAAGGGTCAACAGAGCCGCAGCGTGTGCCCATTACAAGACCGTCAAGAGGAGTGAAACCCATTGATGTGTCAACAGACTTGCCACCATTGATAGCTGTGATAGATGAGCCGTTGCCAAGGTGGCATGAAACTATCTTAAGCTCCTCGATAGGCTTGCCCATTACTCTTGCAAGCTCGCCTGAAACAAATCTGTGTGATGTTCCGTGGAAGCCGTATTTTCTTACATGAAGATCAGTGTAGCACTCGTATGGCAGACCGTAGAGATAAGCCTTTCTTGGCATTGTTGAGTGGAAAGCAGTGTCGAATACGACTACCTGTGGTGTGCCTGCTGGGATAACTGCCTTGCAGGCTCTCAGTGCAAGAGCGTGTGGGTGGTTATGTACAGGTGCAAGCTCAGCCAGTGAGTCGATCTGGTCGATAACTTCGTCTGTTACAAGGCAGGTCTCCTTGAATATCTCAGCACCCTGAACTATTCTGTGACCAACGGCTGATATCTCAGACATAGAGTCGATGACCTTTGTTTCGCCTGATGTGAGTACCTCAACGAGCTTTTCAAAAGCCTCAGTGTGAGTAGGGAAATTGCAATCCTCCTCGATGTGTCTGCCGTCGCCTGTCTTTGCGCTTACATGGCCGTCGATACCGATACGGTCGCAGTTGCCCTTTGCGATAACAGACTCGTCCTTCATATCCAGAAGCTGATATTTAAGTGATGATGAACCTGCGTTTACAACTAAGATTTTCATTGGAAAAAATCTCCTCCCGATTATAATATGTCAGATAATGGGCTTGACTTTAAGCCCATAATATCATATACTTATAGTATATCAATATTAATGATAAATTTCAAGAGCTTTTTTCATAAATATACATATTGCACAATTTTTTTACTAGGGCTTAACATATTAGTATCATAATTCGCAGTAAGCTTTTGAAAGACGGAATAAAATATGCATAGGGTAGAAAGAGGAGTAAAAAATGAAAATTGCGGGAATAGTTGCGGAATATAATCCGTTCCATAACGGACACAAATATCAGATACAAGCCACAAGACAGGCTGGCGCAGAGGGTATCGTCGCAGTAATGAGCGGCGATTGCGTGCAGCGTGGCTCAGCGGCTGTTTTCTCAAAATATGACAGAGCGCAGGCTGCTATAAGAAACGGTGCAGACCTTGTTATAGAACTGCCATGCCCGTTCTCATGTTCAAACAGTGAGGTCTTTGCAAGAAGTGCAGTAAGGCTTCTTGCAGGTCTCGGGGAGGACGTGGTAACGACCTTGTCTTTCGGCTGTGAAAGCGGTGATAGGAACGCCCTTGAACAGGCAGCTGAAATATCCGCAATGCTTGAAAATTCACAGCAGGTAAGAGAACTTTTATCTCAGGGAAAGTCCTACCCGCAGGCTATGTATGAAGCCTCCATAGGTCTTTATGGCAGAACCGCCGAAGAGATATTCTCCACACCAAATAACGTTCTTGCAGTTGAGTATATAAAGGCGGCAAAGCGTATAGCCCCATGGCTAGTGCCTTATGCCGTAAAGCGTGAAGCTGTTGCACATGATTCTCAGGCAGAGTCTGGTAATTTTGCTTCGGCTTCTCATATAAGAGAGCTTATAAAAGAGGGCGGTGAGTGGCAGAAATTTGTTCCATATGATTTTGAGGGCTGTAAGCCGTCCTTTACCCGGCAGGCAGGCAGAGAAATGCTTTTCAAGCTCTGCACAGCTTCAAGAGAAGATTTTCTAGCCCTACCTGACTGCGACGAACACCTTGCCAACAGATTTATGTCTGTCGTAAGCTCCTGCCCTGAAACTATGGATATCTTTGAACAGCGTATAAAGTCAAAGAATATCACCATGGCAAGAGTAAGAAGAATGGTCCTGCACCTTGTTCTCGGCATCAGAAAGGACGATATCAGACAAGTGCCATACGGCAGGATCCTTGCCTTTAACCGCACAGGCACACGCATACTTGCGCAGGCTGAGAACAGAACTCTGGAGTATGATACCTCGCTGAAAAAGCTTGAGGATATCTCCGACTATGCAAAGCGTGTTGCTTTCCTTGAAAAGAACGCAGTAAGACTTAGAGAAACAGCGGCATACGGCAGATGTATTTCAAACGAGTATACAAGAAAGATAACCATAACCTGAGATAAACAGGAGGGCGGAAAATGAGAAGAATGAAAGGTGCGGCAGGGCTTTTGACAGCTTTGCTCTTGGCTTTTCAGCTTTCGGCGCAGACTTTTGCACTTGCCAACGAGGATAACGGCATAAAAGTCGTTCCAGTAAACTTTACCCATAACGGCTATAGCTATGAGATAGAGGGCGTGGCCAAAAGCACAGACGGTGACTATCAGATAAAGTCCCCTGCAAGACTAGCCGCCCGAAAGCTCCCATCCACCTATGACCCAAGAAGCTCAGGAGAGATCACAACAGTAAAAGATCAGGCTTCAACAGGTGCTTGCTGGGCATTCTCAGCCCTTGCCTGCGCAGAGCAGGATCTTATCAAAAAGGGGCTTGAAAACCCCTCTGCAGAATTTTCCGTGCCTGCCTTGGTGCTGTCCTCAAATTCAGGCACAGCCACAGGTAAAGACGATTTTTCATCAGGGGGAAACTGGCTCTTTGCGGCCTCCGCCCTTGCAAATGGTCAGGGACTATGCTATGAGGATTACGAGCCGTTTTTAGAATCCGGCACAGAGAATATGATAGTCTCCGAAAATAAGAAAAGCGTCAGCGAATACAGGCTGAATTATGTCATGGAGCTTTCAAGCACCACGCAGGTGAAGCGTAAAATAATGGAGCTTGGAGCAGTTTCCGCAAGCTATTTTGCAGGAAATGGCTATATGAATCATAACAATACTGCCTACTATGATCCCGACGCCTCAAAAAACACTATCATAAATCATTCCGTCACAGTGGTGGGCTGGGACGATAACTACAGTAAGGATAATTTCAGATATAAGCCTGCCAATAACGGCGCATGGCTTGTGAAAGGCTCGTGGGGCGCAGATCAGGACAATGACGGCTTCTATTGGGTGTCCTATGACGAAGCAGAGTTCGGACAGTTTTGCTGCTATGACTTTGAAGAAAGCTGTGATAATACATATCACTACAGCAAAATGACAGGCTATGTTGTGAACGCCAGCAACGACGGCTCTGTTTACGGTGCAAATGTTTTCACCGCTAAAGCCGATGAAAAGCTTGATAAAGCAGGCTTTATGTATGTGGGCAAAACTGGCAGTGCGGATTACACCCTAAGCGTCTATACCAACGTTTCCGACAGCGACCCTATAGGCGTCCTTGAAACGCAGATAAGCGGCTCAGTGTCCGCAAACGGCTTTTATACAGTTGACTTTCCCGAGGATATCCTCCTTGAAGAGGGCGAGAAATATTCCATTTCAGTAAAATTCAGCGGCGACAGCGGCAGGGGATATCTCCTTGCAGAAAGCGACCGAACATCAAAGGTGCAGTCAGGGCAAAGCTATGTTTCCCTTAACGGCAAATATTGGTCTGACGTTGGAGCAGATAAGACCGACTCCATAGGAAGTCTTTTTATCTACGCTTACACTGATGATACTGCAAAGCCCGATAAAAGTTCACTTGAAACCACCCTTGCGAAGTACGGCACCCTTGCAGGCTGTGAAAGAGAAGCAAACAACGCCCGAACGGTGCTTGCAGATGAAACTGCTTCCAAGAACGATATCTCAAACGCACAAAAGCTCCTTATCTCCGCCGCAGAAGAACAGGACGAAGCCCTTGTTATAACCACAGAAGCCCAGTGGGGAAGCTTTGCAAAGCGTGTCAGCAGTGGCGAAAGCTTCGAGGGCAAGCTAGTCACCCTTGAAGCTGACCTTGACTTTGACGGAAAAACTATCTCACCTGTAGGCGATTCTGAAAACCCATTCATGGGCTATTTTGACGGCAACGGACACCTTATAAAAAACGCAGTTATCTCCTCGGGGGAGTATTCAGGGCTTTTCGCGTACATAAAAAATGGTGCAGAGATAAATAACATTTCCCTGAAAAACTGTATAGTGAAAGGCGATTACGCAGGTGGAATAGTGGGTTTTTATCAAGGAACAGCCATAAAAGCCTGCACCTTTGACGGCACAGTGTCAGGAGAAGTCTATTCAGGTGGCGTCATAGGAAGACAATCCTGCGGTATCATAACAGAGTGTTCTTCAAACCTAAGGGAAAACAGCTCCGCCATTACAAATGCCTTTATAGGAGGCAGGGATATTGCCGTTTCCGTTGTGAACGCATACGGCTGTTACAGCAATGACAGCGACAGTCTGGTTTCAAGCCTTTCTGCAAAAAATGCACTTTCTCAAGGTGCATTTGCAATGAACACCTACGGTGAAAAGTTCAAAGACAGCGCAAAGTGGACAATGGACGGCGCTCTTGTGCGCCAGACCTCATATAGCGAGCAGGCTTCCCATAAGATAACATTCTCCGCTGTGGCACAGACCATAGAAGTCTGCACCGACTATGCAGGCAAAGCCGTGTTCCCGAATGTGAACGTTCAGCAGGGCTACACTCTCGGCTGGTATCATAAAGGCGAACCTGTGAACAGCGACACAGTTTTCACAGAAAACACCACAGTTTCCGCAAAAGTCATCCCAAGTGACAAAGCGAAGATAGATTATATCCTGAACGGTGGCGAAAACAGCCCACTCAACCCTTATGAGCTTGGCGAGGGCGAAACCGCACAGCTTTCCGCCCCCACAAAAGAGGGCGCACAGTTCACAGGCTGGTATGCCGACTCACAGCTTGAGAGCAATCCTATAACGTCCGTGAGCTTTTCAGACGGCTCAAAGACTCTTTATGCAGGCTGGAAAATCAATACCTGCACGGTTGATTTCACCGATATAAACGGCATAGTTTTGTTATCTCAGACCGTAGAATACGGCAAAAGTGCCGATCCGCCCAAAGCACCGACCATAAAAGGCAAACGCTTTACAGGCTGGGATAAAGACCTTTCAAAAGTCACAGCCCATATGACAGTGCAGGCGGTCTATACCGACAGAAAGCTTATAAAAGACTGCGAGATATCAGGCTTTAAAACACATATGACATTCACAGGCTATGAGCTTGCTCAAAGCAGTATAACGCTTTCCTATGGCGATACCACTTTGACAAATAATAAAGACTATACCATTGACTATGCCGATAATATAGCCGCAGGCAAGGGCAAAATGATAATAACAGGCATTGGCGGATACAGCGGCGCTATAGCCAAAGCATTCGACATTCTTCCAAAGTCCGCCCAATTGACAAGCGTCTATTATGTTGATACGCTCTCCTACACAGGCAAGCCTATAAGACCTGACGTTATGGTAACGGACGGAGGAAAATTTCTTCTTCCTGAACATGATTATACTGTTTCCTATAGCTCAAATACAAAAATAGGCGTTGGAAAAATAACCATAAGCTTCATGGGCAACTATCAGGGTACGATAACAAAAACTTTTACCATTTATCCTGCAAAACAGGAGATACAATCTCTGCAAACAAGATATAAAGGCTTTTTTATCGACTTTGCTCAGAAAGGCTCAGCCACAGGATATGAACTGCAATACAGTACACGCTCTGACTTTGCAGGTGCAAAAACCTTGATAATATCCTCAAACAAAACGGATAAAAAGACAGTTTCAAACCTGACGGCAGGGAAGAAATATTATGTAAGAGTGCGTTCGTATACAATAGTCAGCGGCAAGCGTTATAACGGTGCATGGTCTGATACAAAGAGCGTAACCACCGCAAAATATGATATTGCCAAAGCTAAGGTCGCAGGCATAAAAAACAAGTCTTTCACAGGCAAGAACATCACCCAAAGCGTAACAGTCACATATTCGGGCAAGACCCTTAAAAACGGCACAGACTATATAGTGAAATATTCCTGCAATAAGAATATAGGCACAGCTAAGGTAACAGTAACAGGAAAAGGCTCGTATGGCGGAGTGATAACGAAGTCTTTTGTCATCACCCCTGCCAGGCAGACCATACAAAAGCTCATGCCAGTGAAAAAAGGCTTTTATATAGACTATGCACAGAAAGGCTCTGCTACAGGCTATGAGATATCCTACGCTGAAAATATATCTTTCAGCGATGCAAAGACAGTTAAGGTGACCTCAAATAAGACCGACAAAAAGACCGTAACAAATCTTAAAAGCCAAAAGACATATTTTGTCCGTGTGAGAAGCTATACAGCCACAGGGAACAAGACCTATTTCGGACAGTGGTCTGATATAGCCAAAGTTTATACCAAATAATTATCCGTGTTATCGGGAGGGATAGCAATGATCACAAAAACAAAGCTTGTAAAAAGAATATTCTCATCGCTCTTGACAGCCGCACTTGCAGTTCCAATGACGGCTCTCACTGCCCATGCAACAGGGGAGGCTTTCTTCTATCCGCCTAAAAACCCCGTCATGACCGATCAGCAGTTTGAAGTGTCCGTGACATTTTCCGCAGATTCAGAGATAGGAAGCGTTCAGGCAAATATCGCCTATGACGATTCCGTTATAGAATTTGTGTCAAGCGACAACGCCTCAGGTGGCGGAGGAGTTCTTACAGTAAACGGATTTCCTGATACCCCCTCTTCAGAAGTGGATTTCAGCTTTACGTTCAAAGGTCTGTCAGCAGGAAATGCAAATATAAGCCTGCAAAGCTGTCAGATATATTCCCCTGATTCAGAGCTTATCGGCTCGCCTACCGCCTATTGTGTCATAACAGTTGGAGGCGATAAGGTGGAAACCAAAACCGAAACAGAAACCACGACCACCACCGAAAAGACCACCACTACCACCACTACCACTAAGACCTCACCTTCAAACGGCATACCCGATAAAGGCGTTCTTACAGCCCTGACAGTGGATAACGGCGAGCTTTCTCCTGCCTTTGCCTATAATGTCTATAACTATACAGTGAACGTTGACAATTCCGTTACCAATGTTGAGATAGAGGGAACAACAGCAAGCCCCTCTGATTATGTATGGTATACAGGCACAAGCGAGTGTCAGGTGGGCGAAAATGTACGAACCATAACCGTCACAGACGTTGACGGCAATGCCGCCACCTATACTGTCACCATAATAAGAGCCGCAGGCGGAGATGAACAGCAGACCCAGACCGTCCAAAAGAAAGACGGCTCCGATACTTCATCTGCCGTGTCCAAAAACGCAAATGTTATGGACCAGTATAAAAAGATGCTCAATACCGCCCTTGCTATCGTCCTTATTGTCCTTGTTATTGCACTTGTAGTAATAATTATCTGGATAAGAGGAAAGATCAAAGGCGGCAAAAAGGATAAATAAGTTCTGTGTAAAGAGATGATAAACAGCCAAAAGTGGCGTATCAACGTGCTTTTGGCTGTTTGTGACAGCATTTTTCACTCTGCTTACACGAATACACATTTTTTTTACAAAAATCACACAAAAACAAGTATAATTTCGACACCTGCCAGAGTATAATGTAAACATGCTGATGGTGATTCAGTTTAGAGAGTGGCTCCAATAGGGGCTGCTTTTTTTATGCTCCAAAAACTTTTTTCATGAATTCTTCTGTGGAGATGATCCCGCTGCGATTGTATCTGTAAAGACCAAAAAGGCAGCGCTCATCTTCTTTTTTTATTATATTGATTTTTTCCTCTACTCCAAGACTAGCCTCAAACCCCATGTTCTTTACGAGCCGACTTGCACTTTCGCAGGTTATGCCGAAAGGATAGGTGTAAACGTTTGGCTGAAAACCACAGTGTTCATTGCAAAGCGTTTGAAGCTTCGTGGTGTCGTTAAGAAATATCTTTCGGTAATCCTCGTAGCTTTCCCCCTCTAGCTGACCGACTCCACGCCTCCCCTCGAGATTGTGCATATCGTAAGAGTGATTGCATATCTCCACATGACCGCTGTCACGAAGCACCGAAACGTCCTGCCAGTCAAGATAAGAGTAAGCAGGATCAGGCTCAGCCTCCTCGCAGGCAGCGTCAGTGTAAGCCCCCACAATAGATACAGTGGCTTTCATATCGTATTTTTCAAGAAGCGGCAGAAGATATTCTCTGTAGTTGTAAGTGCCGTCGTCAAAGGACAGTATGATAGGCTTCTCAGGCAGCTCGCCCCCACGCTTCACATATCTTATAACGTCATTTACAAAAACAGTAGTGTAGCCGTTCTGCTTCAGATAAAGCAGATCCTTTTCAAGCTCGATAGGCGTTATGACATACTCACCGCTGCGATCTTCGTTTTTTACGATGCTGTGATACATTATGATCGGAAGCTTTATCCCATCTGTTTTTTCTTCTTTTGCAAAGGTCGGCATAACAGCCACCGCCGCCAGCATAGAAAGCACAGCTATAACACAAAGCATCACCCTTTTTCTTATCCTTAGACTTATGTACATATTTTATTTACCCCCTTTTTTACCTATTTTTATTCACCTCCATATCATTAATTGCATCATAAGTTCACAAAAAATATGCTTGTGGTACTTGAAATAATTGTGCAATTATGATATAATAGACACGTAATATCGCAGTGTTGTGTGCTGCGTTAAAAACAAGTTCTTAAGGGGGAACTGTATATGAAAACGTTGCGTTCAAAGCTGCTTTTGGCAATGCTTTCAATCGCACTTATCATCACGGTGCTGCTCAGCTTGGTTTCCGTGTATTTTATAAACGTTTCTGCAAAGGATACGCTCAAAAGCACCGCTGAACCACTGGCTGTTCAGGCGGCTAAGAATTTTGACTCGACGATCAGCTCTTATACGAATAATATAGTTTCGACCGTAAAGTCTGATTCTTTTTTAGGGGCAAAAACTGACGCTGACAGACTGAAGGCGGTAAAAAGTGGCTTTGCAGACAACACAGGCTTTTATCTGAATTTTACAGTTTTTGACGGCAATGGCATTGTGCTTGCAACAGATAATGAAATGGTATCGTCATCAGTTGAAAAAGAGCACGTCATAAGCGCTTGCGAAAGAAGCTCGGCCTACATAACCGATATATATACCTTTGGCGGTAAGAATTATTTTTCTATACTTGCTTCAACAAAGTCTGGCAACTCAGAACAAAAAGTCGCTTGTATTACCATTCAGAGCGATATGCTTGTCAATGCTCTTAATGAATATACCTTCGGAAAATCCGGCTATGTTTATCTTGTTGGTAAAGACGGAGAGATCCTTCTTCATAAGGATACCGATCAGATAGGTAAAAATGCCCTTGAGATCGGTAAGAAAGATGAAGAATATACGGAAGTGACAAATGCCGTTGAGAAAATACTTGCAAATAATAGCGGTACAACAGAGTATAAATTTAAGGATAACAATTATATCGTGGGCTATTATGGTTCGTCATATTTTGACGGTACTGTCGTCATGGTTACAAATGTTGCCGACTTCACCACTGCAAGCTCCAGCGCACTTACTAATATCATTGTAATGGGCGTTGTGCTTATGTGCCTGACGGTGCTGTTCTCTCTGCTTTTTGCAAAGAGGATAACAAACAGACTTCGTTCTCTCGCACAGGGCAACCTTACCGACCCTGTTGACGTGTGGTATTCCAAGGACGAGCTTGGCGTCCTTTCAAACTCTCTGGAAGAAACTATCGTCTGCCTCAGACAGTATATCAACCTTATTACAGTGGCTCTTACCCAGATATCCGAGGGTAACCTTTGCCATAGAATGGAAGGCACTTTTAAGGGCGACTTCTATAAGATAAAGAGTACGTTTAACGAGATACTCGACTCTCTGTCTGATACCTTTGCTTCTATCAATATGTCAGCCGAGCAGGTGAACTCAGGAGCGGTTCAGGTGTCAAATATCGCACAGTCTGTATCACAGGGTTCTACACAGCAGGCTTCTGCAATCGAGGAGCTTTCCGCTACCCTCAGTGATGTTTCAAAGCAGATAACTCAGAACTCTGAGGACTCTAAGAACGCTTATAATATCGTGCTTAAGAATACCGAAGCCGTTGACAACTGCAACAGCGATATGGGCAACATGGTAAATGCCATGAATGCTATCCATACAGCTTCCGATGAGATCTCAAAGATAATCAAGGTCATTGACGAGATCGCATTCCAAACAAATATCCTTGCCCTTAACGCCGCCGTAGAGGCCGCAAGAGAGGGTTCAAAGGGCTTTGGCGTGGTAGCAGACGAGGTAAGACGTCTGGCATCAAGATCAGCCGAAGCCGCAAAGCAGACCGCTTCACTTATCGAAAACCAGTCTGCTGCTGTTTCAAAGGGCTCTAAGATAGCCGAAGAAACTGCTGATTCACTGAACAATATCGTAAATAATTCAAATACTATAAAGGATCTCGTAAAGAATATCTCAGACGCTTCTGAGGCGCAGGCAGAGGCTATCGTTCAGGTAAATACGGGAGTAGACCAGATATCAGCCGTTGTATCAGCCAATACCTCGACTGCAGTCGGTTCAGCTTCCGCAAGCGAGGAGCTTTCAAGTCAGTCGCTTATACTAAAGAATATGATAGCACGTTTCAAACTTAGCGAGAACAGTGAAAAGGATAAGAAAGAGCATCAGACTTCAAGGTTCACATATATTGACGATGAGCCGGAAAGCGAGGCCACCCCTGAGGAAACTCAGCAGGATATCACTCCTTCCGACGAAGCCGATATAGAAGATTTCAGCACAAGCGATAAGTATTGATATCGTTGATAATGATAGAATTTCATTGAAAGGACTTGGTAAAATGAAGAAAAGAATAGGCATACTCACAAGCGGAGGAGATTGTCCGGGACTTAACGCAACAATCAGAGGCGTTGCAAAGGCTTGCTATGAAAAGTTCGGCGAAGACGTTCAGATAGTAGGTATCGAGGATGGCTATTATGGGCTTATCAATAATATGTGCAAGGAAATGAAGCAGTCTGATTTTTCTGGTATCCTTACCACAGGCGGAACTATTTTCGGCACAAAGAGAACGCCTTTCAAGAAAATGCAGGTCATCGAAGAAGATAACGTGGATAAAGTAAAGGCTATGAAAGAAACCTATAAAAAGCAGAAGCTCGATTGCCTGCTCACCTTGGGCGGCAACGGCACTCATAAGACCGCTAACCTCCTTTCAACCGAGGGACTTAACGTTATCGGCCTGCCAAAAACTATCGACAACGATATCTGGGGCACAAGCGTAACATTCGGCTTCCATACCGCTGTTGACACAGCCACAGACGTTATCGACAGACTTCATTCCACAGCCAATTCCCACGGAAGAATACTCGTTGCAGAAATAATGGGCAATAAAGCCGGCTGGCTCACCCTCTATTCAGGTATCGCAGGCGGTGCAGATATGATAGTCATTCCTGAAATACCATATGATATCGAAAAGCTTGCCGCTGCCTGCGAAAAGAGAGAATCAAAGGGATTTTCTATTCTCGCCGTAGCTGAGGGCGCTTTTGATAAAGAAGAGGCAAAGCTTAAAAAGAAGGAAAGAGCAAGACTCCGTGCAGAGCAGGGCCTTACAACTGCTACACCTAGAATTGCAAAGCAGATAGAAGAGCTTACAGGCAGAGAAACAAGAGTTTGCGTTCCTGGTCATATGCTCAGAGGCGGCAGTCCGTCAGCTTACGATAGAGTGCTTGCCACAAAGTTCGGCGTCCATGCCGCAGAGCTTATCGCTGCCGATAAGTACGGCTATGCAGTGGCAATGATAAATGAAGTGGTTTCAGAAAACCCACTTTCAGAAGTCGCAGGCAAAACCAAATTCGTTCCTGCCGACCACCAGCTCGTCAAGACCGCAAAGGCTCTGGGCGTTGCATTCGGCGACTAAAATATGTGTAAACAGGCGGTGCAGTGTATGCTGTGCCGCTTTTTTGTATATGCCGATATAGCCTGAAACTATAGCAAACACAATAGTTTTAGTATTTTACAAATTCCTATTAAACCGATATAATATTATCATAAGCTTATGAAATAAAACCAAGAAAGGAATTTGATATATGAAAACAACAATAGTTGGCTATCCTAGAATAGGCTCTCTCCGTGAGCTGAAATTCGCTGAAGAAAAGTATTTCAGAAAAGAAATAACCGCCGCAGAGCTTGAAAAAGCAGCAGAGAAGCTCCGCCTTGAAAACCTTGACGTTCAGCGTCAGAGCGGTCTTGACCTTATCCCCTCAAACGATTTTTCCTACTATGACGGAATGCTCGATACAGCCGTACTCCTCGGTGCAGTTCCTGCAAGATATACCGCCCTTGGACTTTCTCCACTCGATACATATTTTGCAATGGCAAGAGGATATCAGGGCAGCGAGGGCGACGTAAAGGCGCTTGCAATGAAAAAGTGGTTCAACACAAACTACCACTACATGGTTCCCGAGGTAGATGACGATACAGAAATAAAGCTTTCCGATACAAAGCCTTTCGACCTGTTCAGCGAAGCCCTTGCAAACGGCGTGAAAACAAAACCTGTTATCATAGGCGCATATACTTTCCTTAAGCTTGCAAGATTTACAGGCAAGAAGAACGCCGGCGATATCGCACAGAGCGTTGTGAACGTGTATGCAGACGTTATTGCAAAGCTTTCAGCCCTTGGCGCAGAGTGGATTCAGCTTGACGAGTCTTGCCTTGTAAAGGATATGACCGCCGAGGATATCACATTCTTCAAGGATATCTATACAAAGATATTGGATAAAAAGGGCAGTGCAAAAATACTCCTCCAGACATATTTCGGCGACGTTCGTGATTGCTATAACGATATCTGCGCCCTTGCCTTTGACGGCATAGGTCTTGACTTTATCGAGGGCATCAAAACCGCAGAACTTGTTGAAAAGAACGGCTTCCCGAAAGACAAGGTGCTTTTCGCAGGCGTTGTGAACGGTAAGAATATTTGGAAAAACCACTATGCAAAAACTTTGGCTATCATTGACGATATAAAGGATAAGTGCGGCGAGATAGTCCTGGGCACTTCCTGCTCACTGCTCCACGTTCCATATACTCTCAAGAACGAGAGCAAGCTTTCTGATGACTATAAAAAGTATTTTGCCTATGCAGAAGAAAAGCTCTCCGAGCTTGCAGAACTTAAAGCCATCACAGAGGGCGAGTGCAGTGATAAGCTGGAAGCAAATAAAGCACTGTTCTCACAGCCAAGAAGCGGCGCTGATAAGTCGGTGACAGAGCGTGTTGCAAAGCTCACTGATAAGGACTTTGTAAGACTTCCTGAGTTTGCAGAGCGTGAAAAGATACAGAAGAAAGAATTTGGCCTGCCGCTCCTGCCAACAACAACTATCGGTTCTTTTCCACAGACTATTGAGGTCAGAAAAAATCGTGCGGCATTCCGTAAAGGCGAGCTTTGCGAAGCTGACTATGATAAGTTCATAAGCCAGAAAATAATAGATTGCATAAGACTTCAGGAGAAGATAGGTCTTGACGTCCTCGTTCATGGCGAGTTTGAAAGAAATGACATGGTAGAGTATTTCGGCGAGTGCCTTGACGGCTATATCTTCACAGAAAAAGCATGGGTGCAGTCTTATGGCACAAGATGTGTAAAGCCGCCGGTCGTATGGGGCGATATCTCAAGAGCAAAGCCTATAACAGTGAAGTGGTCAAAATTTGCACAGAGCCTCACAGATAAGCCTGTTAAGGGAATGCTCACAGGCCCTGTAACTATCCTTAACTGGTCTTTCCCAAGAGAGGATATCTCCCTTAAAGAGTCAGCAATGCAGATAGCCCTTGCTATCCGTGATGAAGTCCTTGACCTTGAAGCCAACGGCATAAAGATAATTCAGGTAGACGAAGCCGCTCTCCGTGAAAAGCTCCCTCTGAGAAGATCTGATTGGCACAGCGAGTATCTCGATTGGGCTATCCCTGCATTCAGACTTGTACACAGCGGTGCAAAGGCTGATACACAGATACACACCCATATGTGCTACAGCGAGTTCGCCGACATCATCAAGGATATCGACGATATGGACGCTGACGTTATCACCTTTGAAGCTTCACGTTCCGACCTGACTATCCTTGACGTTCTTAAGGAGAACAATTTCAGAACAGAGGTAGGCCCTGGCGTTTACGATATCCATTCTC
>OGCM01001000.1_pt1 | contig 37973 bp, 34 predicted proteins | sample 1570151 | NCBI WGS metagenome assembly OGCM01 (sample SAMEA4370582, study PRJEB24528) | human gut metagenome
ATCCTGACGGCTGCAACGGAATCCTCGTCCGACCCGTCGGGCGGGGTTGTTCAAATGGACGTTATGCGCTTGCCTGCACATGGCTTGCGAAAATTTTTGGAGAGGAAGCAGGAAAGATCAGTAATGAATTTCTTGCAGAGTCAGCAGACATGCAGGATTTTGTGCTTCTTGGAAAAATTCGTAAAATTGCGGAGCAGGTATGTTGGGATAAGTAAGAGGAGAATTATAAGATTGAATTTCTTGAGGAGGATACGCTTACGTTGACAGAAGAGGAAGATGGCATCCATGTAAGCTTTGCCAATACAACTATTCCATCAAATCTGCGTGAGTATGTCAAAAAAGTAATTGACCATTAAAAAAATATGTAGTTGACTTTTGAAAATGACTTTGGTAAAATGAACCCAATAAAAGGGAGTAGCTGACCAAAATAGGTGCACTTCTTCGTCAGTACAGTTATTAAAAAATAACTCGGAAAGTGATGAAACAGCGAGACTTTTACTGCAATGCAGTAGGAGTCTCTTTTTTTATACCTGCTGCAAATAAAATAAGAAAGAGGTAGGTAGTATGATGGTACAAATGTTGATTTTGCTGGTGGGATTTTTTCTGCTGGTAAAGGGAGCGGACTGGTTTGTGGAGGGAGCAGCAAGCATTGCAAAAAAGCTTGGAATACCGCAGCTTGTAATAGGACTTACAATAGTTGCCATGGGAACGAGTTTGCCAGAAGCAGCTGTAAGCATTACGGCAGCATTAGACAATAATGCAGGAATCACAATCGGAAATATTGTTGGAAGTAATATCTTAAATATATTGATAATTCTTGGAATTACAGCAGTCATTACGAATGTTTCAATTCAAAAATCAACGTTCTGTTATGAAATACCATTCATGCTTATAATTACCGTAATACTCATGATATTTGGAATTACAGGTTCTAAAATAACATTTATGGAGGGTGTTATTTTCTGGATTTTATTTTTGCTCTATCTCGGATATCTTTATATTATGTCAAAAAAGGGTACAGAGCAGGAAGAAGAAAACGTAAAAGATATACCCGTATGGAAATGTCTTCTTTTCATGGTGCTTGGCGGAGTTATGGTAGTAATGGGAAGTGATTTTGCCGTTAGCGGTGCAACAGAAATAGCAAGATTTTTTGGAATGAGTGAACGATTTATTGGTCTTACTATTGTAGCATTTGGAACATCACTTCCAGAGCTTGTAACATCAGTTACGGCAGCAAGAAAAGGAAACGCCGGAATCGCCATAGGAAATATAGTAGGAAGCAACATTTTCAATATTTTATTTGTAATAGGTACAGCAGCACTCATTTGCTCCGTTCCTTTTGAGCGTAAATTTATCATTGATACAATCATTGCAGTTCTCAGTGGAGTATTGCTTTGGGGTGGAACAATTAAAAAGAAAGAGCTTAGAAAGCCTTGCGGAATTTTGATGCTGCTTGGTTATGCAGCGTATTTTGTATATTTGTGTGTAATTTAAGCATGGTGGAAGAGTAAGCAAATTTAAAATATAAACAAATTGAAAGATAGAGGCAGATCAAGATGTGGTTTGCCTCTAAATTTTTGAAACGATTTAGAACTATGCAAAACTGCTTTTTGTGAATATATGCTTGAAAACAGATAGGCATGTGCTATACTCAATTTGTCTGTGTCTAAGAGATAATGAACAGATGGAAAAGACAAAGAAAAAATAATAAATAGAAACAAAACGTAGAAAGACAGCGAAGGAGAACAGTAAAATGAAACGCTATATGGCACATATTCTTATTTCAGCAGAAAAGATCACCGAGCATTTTTTAAAAGTACAGGTGCATGATGAGGGCACCTTGGCAGATGGTGGCATGGAAGGCTTAGTAGTAGATGTAAAGCCTACCGTGTTTGCTCTGCGCGCGGCAATGTCTGTGTATTTATATCCGCAGAGTCGTTTTTATAAGGATGAGACACTTAGAACAGCAATGGAGCAGGCAATAGATTTTGTTGCGCGAAACCAAAATGAGGACGGAAGCTTTGACTATACAGTGTGCAATTTCCATTCCGCACCAGACACAGCATTTTGCTATCATCCGATGGATAAGACATATCGTCTTATGAAAAAATTTGAAAATGATGTGGATACATCCTCACTTCAGGAAAAATATCTTTCGATTATGAAAAAGGCCGCAGCAGCCATTCGCGACGGCGGTTTCCACACACCGAATCATCGCTGGGCAATTTGTGCAGCACTTATGCAGGCCGCAGATGTTTTTGCCGCAGATGAATCATTTGCTAAGAGCTGCAAAGCACGCACGGAAAAGTATTTTAATGAAGGAATTGATGGAAATGCAGACGGAGAGTATGCAGAGCGCTCTACAGGAGGCTATAACTGCGTTGTCAACGATGCAATGATCAATCTTTATGAGATGACAAAGAACAAGGAATATTTGTCATATCCAGAGAGAAATCTTCATATGATGGAGCTGTATTTTGAACCTGACGGCACTATCTTTACACAAAATTCCACAAGACAGGATCGCGGTAAAAAGGTATGGCCTGATCTGTATTTTCATCAGTATTTGTATATGGCAACAAGAGGAAATGTCACAGGTGAGCATCGCGATGAATTTTTAAGGGCAGCTCATCAGATTATCAGAAGCTGTATCGCAAGAGGAGATGATGCACCGGATTGCCTGTATCTTTTGATGCTGTATGAGCAGATGGCAGAGTGTACATTAGAGGGAAGCGGCTTTATAAAGAAATATAGAAAGCTTTTCTCAGATTCAGGTGTGCTTCGTGTGGCAAGGGAAAACTATGCATATACAGCATTGAAAGGAAAAACAGCCTTTTTGTATGTGAATGTCAATGGAATGGATGTTTGCTTTAAGATAGGCGAGAGCTTCTGCGAGGTGCGAAACTTTGTTGCGCAGCAGTTAATACAGACTGAGGATGGATGTGAACTGACAGCAAGCGCTAATGTCTGGTATTATGAGCCTTGGGAAGAAAAGCCTAATACAAGTGACTGGTGGCAGATGGATCAGAAAAAGAGATCCTTAAAGATTCCACGCACACTGACAACAAAGGTAACAGTTCATGAGCATGAGGACGGTCTAGAGATTACACTTCACACAGAAGGGTTAGAGAAGCTTCCGCTTCGTCTGCAGCTTTGCATCCCGGCAGGAACTGTTTTACGAAACGATGCATTCTGGTTAAAGACAGAAGCAGGACAGGGTATGATTGTTCGAAGAGGTGATGTAGAACTGGCATTAGGAGAGAAGATTTTGTCATTTGGTCCATGCTTTGGAGAGCACGAGTTTCAGGGTCATTATTCAGGTGAAGAGACAAATGCAGGTGGCTATACCATTTTCTGCAATGCTCTTACACCAGTGGATAAAACAGTTTTCCTTCGCGTGAAGAGAAAATAAGCTTGATTTTACATAAAATTTACATAGAACTCACATAGAGCTGATAGCATGATTTCTGATATCAGGGTACATTGAATAGGAAGGCTGTAGCAGGCGAATCTGCAGGTCTTCCTATTTTTGATATCAATGGTGATATCAAATACAGCAGTTTCCTGACAAAATCTTATAAATAGGTTTTGCACAAAAATGTACATCCGGGAAAACCGGGGGAGGAAATCATGAATGAGAATGTAAAAATCGTGTTTGGTCTGCTGGGCGGTCTCGCACTGTTTTTGTATGGAATGAACGGTATGAGCGATGCACTTCAAAAGACAGCAGGGGATAAGATGAAAAAAATCTTAAGTTTCCTGACGAAGAATCCGATCATGGGTGCATTAGCAGGCGCACTTGTTACAGCTGTTTTGCAGAGCAGCTCCGCAACAACTGTTATGGTAATAGGATTTGTAAGTGCTGGACTTATGAGTCTGCCGCAGGCAATCTCTGTTATCTTTGGTGCTAATATTGGTACGACAATGACAGCACAGTTAATGGCATTTAAGATCAGCGATTATATTTACCCACTTATCTTCATCGGATTTATGATGAACTTTGTCTGCAAGAAGGAGCAGTTAAAAAATATTGGACTTGTCATCTTCTCATTTGGTATCTTGTTTGAAGGTATCGAGATAATGGGAAGTGTAATGAAGCCGCTTGCTACAAGTGCAATTTTTGTGGATTTGATGGCAAAGGTAAAGGAGATTCCGATTCTTGGCGTGGCACTGGGAACGATTATGACACTTGTTGTACAGAGCAGTTCTGCAACAATTGCCGTACTGCAGAATTTTGCAGCTCAGCCGGGACCGGATGGTGTGACGAGCGTAATGGGATTAGCAGGTGCAATTCCGATCCTTCTTGGTGACAATATCGGAACAACAATCACTGCACTTTTAGCATCAATTGGACAGTCTAAAAATGCAAAGCGTACTGCTATTGCACATAGTATTTTTAATATTACAGGAAGTGTTGTATTCTTGTGTGTGCTTCCATTTTTTGCACGCTTCGTTCAATTTATTTCACCAAAGGGAAATGAGATTGATGTTATCTCAAGACAGATTGCTAATGCACACACCACCTTTAATATAGTTTGTACGCTTATATGGCTCCCACTTATCCCACTTATGGTAAAGATTGTTACTACAATTATAAGAGGAACAGAGAAGCAAAGAGACGATGGCCCTGTAAGTGTTCTGGAAAGTGGCGTGATTGCACAGCCAGCAGCTGCACTTTATCTTGTATCAGAAGAGTTAGAGCATATGGCAGAGGTTGGCAGCAAGCTTTTGACTGCACTTAAGGAAAGCTTTTCTTCTGACAAAACACAGAGCGAGGCAGCCACAGAGCAGTACAAGACATATCGTAGACAGGCAGCACGAATGGAAGATGATCTTGCTGCATATGTAACGAAGATGCTCTCAAGCGGAAATTTAACACAGCAGCAGTCAGGTCAGGCGGCAGGTCTTTTGTATGTATCAAATAATATTGGACGTATTGCAGACCGCTGTGAGGAAATTGCAGGTGTTCATGAAAAAATTACGCAGAGCGGAAAATCGTTCTCAGAGATGGCAACAGGAGAGCTGCAGGATTGTATAGAGATATCAAGAAAGCTGTTTGATCGTGCCATTCGTTCAATTAAGGATGGCGATTTAGATCGCGCCCGCACCGTTGTAAAGAAAAAGAATAAGATGAGAAAGGCACAGAAGCAGTTAAAGCGTGCTCATATTGCGCGTGTCAACGAGGGACTTTGCGATGCGTCTATGACAGAAGATTATTCAGCAATCATTTATAGCTTAGACAGAATTGTTGATAATTGTGTAAGCATTGCAGAGGAGACACTTGATCATCTTTCATTTGTTAATTTTTCAGAAGAAGAGGCAGATGAAGAAAGACCAGCTGATATTATTGCAGAGATTAACGCAGAGGAAACTCTTGAGGAGCATGAGAATAGTGAGCAAGAAGAAAATGCAAATGCTTCAGATACAGATGGCAACTCTAATACTGCGATTAATAAGGCAACAGATTTTTCATAAAATTTACATTTGATTTACCGTACAAAGATAGAAGGCTATGTTTGAATGGAGTATATTGGTGTCAGAAAGAGAGGTAAGATATTATGAAAATGGCATCAATGTGGTACGCAATTAATCATTCAGATATAGAAAAATCAATGAAGCAGGTAATATTTGTAGGAATCAATATTGTATTGTGGGCAGCAATTGCATTTATTGTATGTGTGGCAGGGGGTACAATTGGTGGTTCCTTCAATGAAAAATGGAGATTTATGACATTCTTAATCACTGGATATAGCGCAGTGATCATGGGATTCTTCAGAAGTGTATTTTATTTGCTTAGAAAATAATAAATCAAAAAGATTGGCCGGAAAACCGGTCAGTCTTTTTTTATGCAGATTTCTTCCTTTACAGAAATTTTTTTGTGTGGTACGATTAAAAAGATTGCATTACAAAATGAAATATAAAAGTGGAAGGAATTGATTATATATGGAAGAGAACAGAAAGGAAAATATTAAGAACACACCAAACGTGCAAGCAGGGGACGATATGCAGACACCGCACAAAAGACGTGTGCGTTATAAAGGAAAATATCCGAGAAAATTTGAGGAAAAATATAAGGAGCTGCAGCCGGAAAAATATAAAGAGACGGCTGAGCATATCATTCAAAAGGGAAACACTCCGGCAGGAACACATAGACCAATCTGTGTGGAAGAAATTTTATCTTTCTTAGATGTGAAGCCAGGCCAGATCGGTGTTGACGCAACACTTGGCTATGGAGGTCATACACAGAAGATTCTTGACTGTCTTAAGGGTGAAGGACATTTGTACTCACTTGATGTTGATCCGATTGAGTCAGAAAAAACAAAGAAGCGTCTGAGAGATCAGGGTTATGGCGAGAATGTATGGGATGTTTGTTTGATGAATTTTGCAAATATTGCTGAGATTGAAAAAAAGGCTGGAAAGCTTGATTTTGTACTTGCTGATCTTGGCGTTTCTTCTATGCAGATCGATGATCCAAAGCGCGGCTTCTCTTTTCGCGAAGAAGGACCGCTTGATCTTAGATTAAATCCGCAGGCAGGAGTTCCGGCATCAGAGCGTCTAAAAGAAATGGATGCAGAAGAGATTGAGGGTATGCTTTTTGAAAACTCAGATGAACCGCTTGCAAAAGAGCTTGCAAGAGCAATAATGTCAGCAAAAAGAAAGAAGCAGCCAATTGAGACAACTAGCGAGCTTAGGGAGATTGTAGAGCAGGTCGTTCTTCGCACAAAGCCGGAAAACCCGAAGGAAGCTGTAAAAAAGACATGTCAGCGAGTATTTCAGGCGCTGAGAATCGATGTTAATAGTGAATTTGAAGTTTTAGATTCCTTCTTAGAGGCGCTGCCTCATATATTGAAGCCGGGCGGAAAGGCTGCTATATTAACATTTCATTCTGGTGAAGACCGCATGGTAAAAAAATCATTCCAGTACTATGCAAGAGAAGGCATTTACAGTGACATAGCAAAGGATGTTATTCGTCCGTCTGCAAAGGAATGTGCATCTAATCCAAGAGCACGCTCAACTAAGTTTCGCTGGGCAGTTCGCTCTGATGTACAAAAATATGAATAAAACAGGCAAAACGGTCAAAAGATCAGGAGAGACAACTAGGATGAAAAGAAAAGTAAAAGTTATTTTGACAGCAGCAATCTTTACACTTTGTACAGCGCTTGGCGGCTGTAAGGCAGTAGAGTCAAAGCTTGAGCCTGTTTATGAAGCTATTTTGCAGGATGATTCTGTACAGGAAGAAAAAAGTGTGCAGGCAAGCGAAAATCAGGAAATATTAGCGAAAGAAGCTTTGTCTGAAAAAGAGTCAGCATCGGCATCTGTTGAGGATAAGGAAAAAGAAACGGTTGGCTTTACAGCTGTCCCAGCAGGAACGGTAACAGTTGAAGAGGCAAACAGTAGCTCTGGGCCGCTTCGCCTGGCGGGAGATAAAAAAATTTTGCTGACAGGAGATTCCAGAACTGTTTGTCTTTACTGCTCACAGATATATGACGAGGCAGAGTATCCAAAGCATGTTTTTTATAACATTGACGAAGCAACATTTACAGGATATACAAACGAAAGCATTGTAGTGGCAAAGGGAGGCGAGGGCTGCAGCTGGATGCGAGCAATTGGCATTCCTAATGCCGTATCTCATCTTGAAGAGGCCGATGCGCTTGTCATCTGGTTTGGCGTAAATGATCTTCATGTCGCCTCCGACTACATTAATTATGTAAATGGTCTTGTACAGCAATACGATATTCCCATTTACTATATGACAATTGGACCGTGCAACGGACATTGGGAGCAAAAAAACAGTGAGGTGCTGGCATTTAACTCGGCGCTGACACAAATGCTTGATCCTAAGGTTACTGTGATAGATGCGTATGGCTATATCAAAAACGGATTAGACAGCGGTGTATTTGCCACAATGGACGGACTTCATTATGATTATTATACAAGTAAAGCGATTTATGAGTTTATGGTGGAACAAGTGACGAATCCGTAAGTAAGCATTGCACTATAAAATATTTTTGTGTATACTGGTACGGTATGGCGTAAAATTCTGCGCAATACAGTTATAAATAGAAAAGGAAGGGCGAAGTTTTGAGTAAACATGAAAACAAAAAAAGAAGCAGCTTCTCAGGCAAGCTAGGATTTGTTTTGTCAGCAGCAGGTGCTTCAGTAGGCCTTGGCAACATCTGGCGATTTCCGTATTTGGCAGCAAAATACGGCGGAGGAATCTTTTTGCTGATTTATATTATATTGGCATTGACCTTTGGATACAGTATGATTGTAGCAGAGACCTCAATAGGACGAATGACAGGAAAAAGTCCTGTCGGTGCATTCCACAGCTTTGGAAAAGCAAAATGGCTGTCATTTGGCGGTTGGATCAATGCAATCATCCCGATTCTGATTGTGCCGTATTATTCGGTAATCGGAGGATGGGTTATCAAATATTTATTTGAGTATATGACTGGACATGCAAATACAGTCGCAGCAGATGGATATTTTTCTTCATTCATTTCTAGTGGTGCAGCCACAGAGATCTGCTTTTTAATTTTCGTATTTATTACATTGGCGATTATCTTTGCAGGTGTTCGAAATGGAATTGAGCGCGTATCAAAGTTTATGATGCCAGTACTCGTTGTGCTGTCTGTAGTTATCGCAGTATATTCTGTTAGCAGACCTGGCGCTATTGCAGGTGTGAAGTATTTTCTGATTCCAAATGTAGAAAACTTCTCATGGATGACAGTCGTATCGGCGATGGGACAGATGTTTTATTCACTGTCAATTGCGATGGGTATTTTGATCACATTTGGTTCTTACATGAAAAAGGATGTGTCCATTGAAGGTTCAACAAAAAATGTAGAAATCTTTGATACAGCGATTGCGATTATGGCAGGACTTATGATTATTCCGGCAGTATTTGCATTCTCCGGTGGTGATCCAGATGCACTTCAGGCAGGTCCGGCACTTATGTTTATCACTCTTCCGAAGGTATTTGCTAATATGGGCTTTGGAACAGCAGTAGGTATTTTGTTCTTCTTGCTTGTATTATTTGCAGCTGTAACAAGCTCTATTGCGCTGACTGAGAGTGCAGTTTCAACATTTGAGGACGAGCTTGGCTGGAATCGTAAAAAAGCTACACTTGTACTTGCAGCGATCATGGTATCACTTGGAAGCCTTTCCTGTCTTGGCTATGGTCCGCTTGCAAATGTAACTATTATTGGCATGCAGTTTCTTGATTTCTTTGATTTTCTGACAAACTCTGTTATGATGCCGATTGCAGCGATCATGATCTGTCTTCTTGTGTCAAGGGCAGCAGGAATCAAGGCAGTCGAGGCAGAAGTTTTGCATGGAGAGGGAACATTTCGTAGAAAGAAGATTTTCTGCGTGATGATCAAGTACATCTGCCCAATCTTTGCAGCAATTATTCTTATTAGCTCCGTTGCAAATGCATTCGGATGGATTTCAATGTGATAGTTCAAGGTTAATAGCAAAGAGCCAGGAATTTCCTGGCTCTTTGTCAGTTATTAGGGTTTATAATTATTCCGAAAGTACCACAGACACGGTAATCTCTTTTTCCACTCCGTTTAAATCAAAAGCACCATTATCTTCGACGATAACATGAACCTCATACAGAGTATCAGCCGATAATGTGTCAGGTGTTTCGCCTGATTCAGTCTGGATGTGCCACAACTCAGTAGGAATTTCGGTTAAGGCGTGGTTTGCATCATATGCATACAGCTTAAATGCATTGGCTGTGCCACAAATTCCATTCATGCGCAGCGCAACTGTTGTGGATGGATGAACATTTTCAACGGTTACAGTATTCAGCCATCCGGCAACACTGCCCTGACCGCCATCTGCTTCAAATTGTTCTTGAGTAAGGACATTTCGGTTAGCCAGATCCAGATCCACTTCTCGGTATGGCATCTCAGGCAGATAGACAAATCGATCCTGAAGTCTGAGCAGTTCGAGGTAGCCAGTCGGACAATACAGCGCATTGCCACTGTTTCCGGCATACATACCGATTGCCATATTATTATATCCAGCCTTATTGGAGACATCCATAGAAAGGACGGTTTCACCAGTTTCAAAATCCAGAATAATATATTGCCACATACCAGTCTCAAGATCCTGAACATAGCCGTAAATATATCCGGTAGCTGTCGATAATTTCAGAATTGAGGTGTCGGACAGATCATTTCGGCACCATATGCTTTGCATCTCATAACCATTTTCTGTTTTGATCGTATCAATGCGTTCTACGCCTGGCGCAATCATCTTATTTCCCTGTCGCAGCCAATTTACATCGTAGATATTGCTATAGCTCTGGATCGAAGAGTCACTGTCAGCTTTGCCAAGATCGGCGCTTCCGGCACCAAACCAGTTGCAGACAATCGTACTTACTGTTCCATTACTGTTATCGTACACAATCGCCGAATTTTCAACAGATACTTGCGTACCTTCTGGAAGTTCATCAAGCACTGGAAGGCTGGCAACCGTTTCGCCGGTCTTCATATCGAGTGCAATGAGATTGACTGGATCTAAATTATCTGTAAAAAGAACGAGATTGCTTGTCATAGAAGGTGAGCATCCGCCGCCCCATGCAAGACCGCCGCCGGTGGTCGCATCGCCTTCCTTGCTTTCCTTTGCACCGACACTTGCATATGGTGTTTGCCATACTACATTGACACCATCGTTTGCCTGAAGCAGATAACAATTTTGATTGGTCAGAATAACAGCGCCGTCTTTTGAGGATGCAATGCCGTTTTCAGCACCTTCTCCAGGAGTAAGCTCGTGTACAAAGACAGCAGTAGACAGATCAACTTCCTCATTATTTAGGATCGCATCAATCGCAGAGCGGGAAATGTAGCCGATGGCTCCCTGTTGTCCACGATCTGGATAAATACGAAAGCCACCAGTTGCAAACCAGAGATTGCCGTCATAATCAAAGACAACGGACAGCAGGTTTTGATCAAGTGTTTTTCCAAGTATTGCTTCGGCAGCGGCTTTAATGTCAATGTCGAGAACCTTTTCAAATTCAGGAAGTACATTTCCCTCATCATCAGTTGTCTTGAGCATAAGCACATGGTTGTTGCTTGTTGGGCATACGATACGGTTGCTTTCATCTACGAAGGAATAAGAGCTTTGGATGACATAGCCGCCGCCATCGTGCTGAGTTGGTGAAAAATATCCGATAGTCTGAGTTTGTGCTGCATTTAGATCGCGGATAGCAAGACCACCAAGCAGAGGAACTATGGCATGTCCATAAGAATCGAAAAAGATTGCCGGGGAGGCATTCGCATTTGTTTTTTCAAAGGAAACATTGATTTCTGGATAAATGCCAATCGGAAGTACGGCATCAGTTGTATCTGTGTTGTAACAGTCATGATGAATGTTAGTATCTCCGTTTGACATATAAGGATTTTCATCAACAGCCTTTGCAGTGAGAGCTTTAATGGAAAGACCAGCAGATACATCTGTCTGCTGCTGCGTTTGTGTTTCTTCTGCATGCGGCATTGTGATGGTACCGCTAGATGCAGATGTAAATAAGAAAGCAATGGTTGTGAGAAGAGCAGTTTGTTTTTTCATAAAGTGTGTCCTCCTAATTAAAATTCTTTTCGAATTGCGTTCAATTGCATTTGAATCTGATGATTTTATTATAAAAAAAGAAAAAATTTTTTCAATTGATTTGGCACGAAATGGTGGAAAATAGCACGAATGGTAAAATGACAAAAGAGTTTTGCCGCTAATTGTTTTTCATTGGCTGATTTTGTGGTATACTATTGATTGAGAAACGAATAGAATAGGGGAAACTACGATGAGAATTGCGATTGTTGAAGACATAGCAGAGGAGCGGAAGCTGCTGCGCAGCCGACTAGAGACTCAGTTTGAGAAGCGTGGAATTTATGCAGAACTGGTTGAATTTGAAAATGGAGAAGACTTTCTGGCTGCGGCAAAGGAATGCTCATTTCCAATATTGTTTTTGGATATCTACATGAGTGGAGAAAATGGGGTTGAAGTGGCAAAAGAGCTGCGCGAATTTGATTCGGATTGTCTGCTTATTTTTACGACAACATCAGTTGATCATGCATTGGATGGCTTTAAGGTGCGGGCAATGCAGTATCTTGTAAAGCCATATGAGGAAGCAGAACTTACGAAATTGATTGACGAAATTTTAGCCCACATTCCGGATTTCGGAAAGTACATAGAGATCAAAGTAGATGGAAGCAATGTGCGTGTACCATATGCGAAAATTGTATACGCGGAGCATTTTTCTCATATGATGCATATTCACACTACAAATGGCAGGGAATTAATTACGCGACAATCATTTGAGTCATTTACAGTTTTATTAAAGAGAGATCAGCGCTTTTACACGTGCAACAGAGGTGTTGTCATAAATCTTGAGCATGCAGTTGATTTTGACGGAGTCGTATTTAGGCTCGATGATGGCATAACGGTTTCTGTAAGCCGCAAGTTGATCAAAAATGCCAGACAAGTCTTTTTTGAATTTTTATTTCAGAGGGGGTGATGATCGTGTGCGATATTATTCGTCCAATTCTGGAGCTGATGGTGGTGATTCCAGGAATGATACTTGCCTATTTGCCAGTAAAGTCCTACATGAAACAGCCATTGGGCAGAATTGTTAGCTGGATGCTTCCACTGCTGCTTGGCGCATGTGTCATTTGCGGCGGTATCAGTTATCGCCTTAATGATTCTGTAGGAATTTTACTTTTGTTGGTGGCTGCATCTGCCATGGTTATTTATCACAGAACGCTTAAAATTTCGCTATGGAAATCGGTCAGCATTCTTTTGGCGGTCGGCGCCGTATTTGCCTGTGTTAATAGCATTTCAAGAGCAGTAAATGCAAAGCTGACAGCCGATTTGAATATAACACAAAATGAGCCTTGGTTTTGCCTTAAGGCTGAAATCTTTTATAATGCAATGTGCTGGCTTTTCGTGTTATTGGCATGGTATCCAGCATCTCATGCGGCGCGAACAATGATAGCTGATGACAATTTTGCCCAGACTTGGTATATCTTTTGGATTGTACCTTCAATTTTTATCGTATTAAATATATTTATGGTGCCGACCTATCGCAGTACTTTATATACAGGACGTATTCTGGCTGGCTACGTTGTGATTAGTCTGGTGCTGCTTGCCATTTTGGTTCTGTTTTATGCTATGTTTTTGGCAATGGCAAATGGGCTGAATCGAAATGCACGTCTTCAGCAAGAGAATCATTTTCTTTCTTTGCAGAAAGAACGATATGCCAATCTTCAGACGGCAATTGAAGAGACAAGGCAGGCGCGGCACGACATGCGCCATCATTTTTTGCGATTGTCCTCTATGGCAGAGCGCGGTGATCTCGATGAGATAAAAAAGTATCTTTCCAATGTGATGGAGAAAATGTCGGGTATGAGTTTGCATTTTTGTGAAAATCAGGCAGTTGACAGTGTAATTAGTCATTATGCTGCGCTTGCCGCAAAGGAAGAAATTTCTTTTAAAGCAGCGATTGAATTGCCAGCTGAAATTCCAACGGATGAAATTGATCTATGCCTGATTCTTTCCAATCTTTTGGAGAATGCAGTAGAGGCAAGCATAAGAACAGAAAAAAGCAGACGAAAAATCAATCTGGAAGTACGACTGCATCATACACATCTCATATTGATACAGGTGGAGAATGCATTTAGTGGACAGATTCAGGAAAAAAATGAAGTTTTTCAATCATCGAAGCGTGATGGAAATGGAATCGGAATTGAATCGGTCCGACGTATTTCTGAAAAAAATGGGGGATCAAGCAGCTTCCAATATAAAAATGGAATTTTCACAGCAAAGATTATACTTCGAACGGAATCTGCCTGAACTATTTTGCGATCAGTTTGTTGATTATTAGAGTCCTTTTCTCATTAACGCATTTTCAAACCTTTTTAATTTCATTTTCCCTTTCTTTTGTGTATACTATAAATAAGTGTAATTATAAAAAAGAAAGGGATGATAAATAATGATAGTTTCTATCGCACAGGGACTTTTGATCCCGTTTGCAGGAACATCGCTTGGCTCTGCCTGCGTGTTTTTCCTGCGTAAGACATTAAATAAACAGATACAGCGCGCGCTGACTGGGTTTGCGGCAGGTGTCATGGTAGCTGCTTCTATATGGAGTCTGCTGCTTCCGGCAATTGAGCAGTCAAAAAGCATGGGAAAGCTTTCTTTTATTCCGGCAGTTGTCGGCTTTTGGATTGGCATTTTCTTTTTGCTGTTTCTTGATCATGTCACACCGCATCTTCATCTAAACAGCAAAGAATCTGAAGGACCAAAGAAAAACTTCTCGCGCACGACAAAGATGCTTCTTGCCGTGACAATTCATAATATACCAGAGGGAATGGCAGTCGGAGTTGTGTATGCCGGATGGATAAGCGGCGATTCAAATATCACTCTTATGAGTGCCATTATTTTATCACTAGGCATTGCAATTCAAAATTTCCCAGAAGGAGCAATTATTTCAATGCCGCTTCGAGGTGAGGGTATGAGCCGCCAAAAATCATTTTTAATGGGTGTGCTGTCAGGCGCAGTAGAGCCAGTGGCAGGTGTACTTACGATACTTGCGGCAGGAATCATAGTGCCGGTGCTTCCGTATCTTTTAAGCTTTGCAGCGGGGGCAATGCTGTACGTAGTAGTGGAGGAACTGATTCCGGAAATGTCAGAAGGCAGCCATTCCAACATCGGAACTGTCTTGTTTGCAGTGGGTTTTTCGGTTATGATGATTCTAGATGTTGCGCTCGGGTGACAGGAATCAGAAAGAATGGCGTTACAAATTAGGAAGGAAAAAAGAGCATGGCACTTCAGTTTATTTCAGGAAATAGTATATCGGACCGCACGGCGGTAATGTACGAGACAATCTGCGCACAAGCATGCAGACATCCAGATAAAAATTATATATTTCTTGTGCCGGAGCAGGCAACCTTGCAGGTGCAAAGAGAACTTTCAGCCGTGCATCCAGATCATGTGCTTGGAAATATTGATGTTGTGAGCTTTGGCAGACTGGCACATCGTCTCTTGAATGAACAGGCAGGAAAGCAGGCGGTACTGCTTGACGATACAGGAAAGTCGATGATTCTTAGGCGCATTGCAGGAAGGGAAAAGCAAAGCCTTGAGGTATTTGGACGCAATTTAAACCAGAGCGGTTTTATTCAAGAGCTAAAATCAGTGATCAGTGAATTTAGTGCCTACAAAGTCACCTCAGAAGTTTTAGAGGGAGTTCTTCCAACGCTTGAAAAGCGTCCTGCTCTTCAAAAAAAGCTGCGTGATATTGAAAAGGTCTATACTTCATTTTATAAGGAGCTTGGAGAAGAATACTTAACAGCAGAGGAGCTTCTTGGCGTTTTGTCACGTCTTGTGCCGCAGTCAGAAAAAATTCGCGGAAGCATAATCATATTAGATGGCTTTACAGGTTTTACACCGCTGCAGTATCAGGTATTAGAGGAAATGCTCCAATGCGCAGAGCATGTTGTATGCGCTGTTACAGAGGATGAAAAGGGCGGACGTGAAGAGTTATTCTCTATGAGCCGAGAGATGAAAAATAAGCTTTTGGCGATTGCAAAGGAACATCATGTTTCATGTGAGGAAAAAAATCATCGTTACGTGACAAAAAAACGAAAAGTAGCTGAAGAGCTTGCACATCTTGAAAAACAGCTTTATCAGGTACCGCCGAAATCATGGAATAAGCAGACAGATGCAGTTAATATTATTGCTGCGAAAAATCCATCAGAAGAGCTTGGCTTTGTGCTTAGAAAAGTTTTGTCTCTTGTGCGCGAAGGATATGCGTACCGCGAGATTGCAGTAGTCGCCGGTGATTTGTCTGTTTATCGTGATGAAATTTCACATGTATTTGATCAGGCAGGCATTCCTTATTTTATCGATCAGAAAAAAGGATTAAATACACATCCTTTGATTCAATTTGTAAAAAAAACTCTTGCTGTTTTAGAGGAGCAGATGAGCTACGACAGCGTGATGGCATTTCTTCGAAATCCATATGTAGTAAGCGATGAGAATACATTTGACGGAGACATTCTCTGTGAGGACTTAGACTGCCTTGACAATTATCTGCTTGCAGGCGGTATTGAGCGAATAAATAGATGGAAGCATCCTTGGGTTATGCCATATGACAATGCAGATGAAGAAGATTTATCACGTCTTAATCAGCTTCGTGAGCAGATCTTTAACTGGTTTGTGCCGCTTCGCACTGTCTGGGAAAAGCCTGATACAACTGTGCGTGAGGCTATGACAGCTCTTTTTTCCTTCATGCAGCAATTTAATATAGCATATAAGCTAAAGGCACAGCAGAAGGCTTTTCGTGAATCAGGAGAGAAATATTTGGCAAGCGAGTATGAGCAGGTCTATGCAAAGGTACTTGGTCTGTTTGATCAGATCGTAGAGCTGATGGGCGATGAAACATTAGAGGTGCGTGTGCTGTCAGATATTTTAGATTCCGGCTTTGAGGAACTTTCGGTCGGCTTCATTCCAGCTGCTGTAGATCGTCTCGTTGTGGGAGATTTGATGAGAACGAGACTAGAGCATATTCGTGTACTCTTTGTCATTGGTTGCAACGATGGACTGCTTCCTAAGCGCGCAGACAGAGGCGGCATTCTTTCAGATTATGACAGAGAGATTTTAAAGGGCGCCGGTATGGAGCTGGCGCTCGCAGCGCGCGAGGAAGTATTTTGTCAGCAATACTATTTGTATCTGCTTTTAACAAAGCCGTCTCAAAAGCTTTATGTAAGCTTTAGTGAGACATCAGCAGACGGAAAAGCACTTCGCCCGGCTCATTTAAAAAATGTGATCACAAAGCTGTTTCCAAAATGTCAGACATATGCAGCAGAAGACGCGTATCCAAAACTAGAGGGACTGATGCAGAAGGAAGACGGTTTTTTGCTACTTATAAATGGTCTTCGCAGCTACCTAGACGGCGAGAAAGAGATGTGGTGGCAGGAGCTTTATCGTTACTACATGGAGGATGAAGCTTTTAAAGAGCGCTTAGATATTATGCGCGAAGGACTTTTCTATGGTTATAAGACAGAAAAATTAGACAAGCAAATCGCAAAGAAGCTGTTTGGCGGTGATCATGAGATTTCTATTTCACGTCTTGAAAAATATGCAGCCTGTGCATATGCTCACTTTTTAACATATGGCCTTCAGCTAAAGGAACGCCGCCAGTTTGAGCTTGGAGCAGCTGACTACGGAAGCCTTTTTCATGCTTCAATTAGTCATTTCTTTGAGCTTCTTGAAAAACGCCATTTAAATTGGAGAGAAATTACAGACACACAGAGAAATCAGCTCGTCGAGGAGAGTGTGGCAAAGGCTATGGAGGAATACCAGACAACTGTTTTCGACAGCAGTGCGCGAAATAAATCCATGGCAGGACGCATACGACGAATGACAGACAGAACACTCTGGGCGCTTGGCTGTCAGTGGGAGCATGGTGCTTATGAGAAGACATGGCACGAGCTTGATTTTGGAAGAGCCGGCGGCAATGACGTGACGCTTCCAGTCGAGGAAGGCTTAGAGCTGTCGCTTCGAGGAAGGATTGACCGTGTGGACTTTGCCGAGGAAGACGGTTCACTTTATGTAAAAGTCATCGACTACAAATCAGGAAGTACAAAGCTTGATCTTGGAAAAGTGTATTATGGACTGCAGCTGCAGCTAGTGCTTTATTTAGAGGCAGCAATGGCTATGGCGGAAAAAAGAAATCCTAACCGAAAGCTTATTCCGGCTGGAATTTATTATTACAACATGAAGGATCCTATTGTGTCAGGCTTTGATATGACAAAGGAAGAGATAGAAGCAAAGCAGCAAAAGGAGCTTAGAATGAATGGCCTTACAAGCACAGAAAAGGCATCGCTTCTTTTGATTGACGCAGAAGGGGGAAATGTCGTGTCTGGATTGGAGTACAAAAAAGATGGCAGTCTGTCCTCACGCGCACTTGTAGCAAATGCAGATCAGATGCATGAGCTTGGTCACTTTGCCAGAAAAAAAGCACTCGATCTGGCACGAGACATTTACGGAGGAAAGATTGACGCTTATCCGTATGAATATAAGAAGATGAATCCGTGTGAATACTGCGAGTATGGTTCTGTCTGCGGCTTTGATCTGCAGCTTGAGGGATGTCATTACCGCAGGCTTTCTGCGCTAGACAAGGACGAGGTATGGCAGGAAATTGCGCGAGAGGAAAATAAGCAGACAGACAAAGAGGAGAGGGAAGATGGCTGACAATATGACATGGACAAGTGAACAAAAGCAGGTCATTGACCTGCGTGACAGAAGTCTTCTTGTTTCAGCGGCAGCAGGAAGCGGAAAGACGGCAGTACTCGTACAGCGAATTATAGAGCGCATTTGTGATGAATCACACCCAGTTGATATTGACCGTCTTCTCGTGGTGACATTTACTAACGCTGCGGCAGGTGAGATGAGAGAGCGTGTGCAGGCAGCAATTGCAAAGCGTGTAGAGGAGAATCCTGACAATACTCATCTGCGCCGTCAGGAGGTATTAGCTGGTCATGCACATATTACTACGATTGACAGTTTTTGTTTGTCAGTGCTTCGCGAGCATTTTCAGGAGATAGAGCTTGATCCAGGTTTTAGAATTGCAGATGAGGGCGAATTAAAGCTTCTGCAGGCCGATGTATTAGAGGCACTTTTAGAGGAGGAGTACGAACAGGCAAGTGAATCATTTATTCATTTTATGGAGGCATATGCACCAGGAAAAGATGACGAGCGTGCCGTGCAGTTAATTTTGCAGCTCTATGGCTTTGCAGTGGCAAATCCGCGTCCAGAGGACTGGCTTAATCATTGTCTTGAAAGCTACGGGGCAGAAAACATGGAGACGCTTGAAAAGCAGCCATGGATGCGTACAATGACAGAGCAGCTAAGGACAATCCTTTTTGAGACGGCTGCGCTCTATAAAAGAATGATCGCTGTCTGTAAGGATGAGGGCGGCATGGAAAGCTACGAGTCTGTCCTTTTATCAGAGCAGCAGATGATTGAATATGCATCAGAGGCATCAAAGTATGATGAACTTAGAGAACGTGTCAATCTAATTCGCTTTGGTAGCAAGCCGCGAAAGAAAAAGACTGATTCTTTCAGCGAGGATAAGGCAAAACGTGTATGGGATATGAGAGAACAGGCAAAAAAGCAGATAAAATCGCTGTCAGAGGACTACTTTGCCGATGATGACGAGCGCCTTCTTCAAAAGCAGCATCTTGCGGGTGTACAGGTAAAGGAACTTGTGCGCCTGACATATGCCTTTTTTTTGCGCTACAGCGCAGCAAAACGAAAGAAAAATCTTGTCGATTTTGGGGATCTGGAGCATTTGGCATTAAATGTGCTTAGTGAGAAGACATCAGACGGCGAGAAGCCAACTTTAGTAGCAGCACAGTATCGTGAAAGCTTCGAGGAGATTATGATAGATGAGTATCAGGACAGCAACTACGTACAGGAGCTGATTTTGACAAGCATTTCAAGGACAGATCCGCCAAATCTTTTCATGGTAGGAGATGTTAAGCAGAGTATCTATCGCTTTCGTCTGGCGCGCCCAGAGCTTTTTATGGAAAAATATGAGACATATACAAAAGAGGAGAGCACACATCAAAAAATAGAGCTTCACCAGAATTTTAGAAGCCGAAAAAGCGTGCTTGATTCAGTAAACTTTTTCTTCTATCAGCTTATGCATAAGGCAGTCGGAAATGTGGAGTACGACAAGGACGCAGCGCTTTATCCAGGTCTTGTATATGAGCCATGTGATACGCACCCGACAGGAGGAGCCACTGAGCTTATGCTTCTTGATCTGGAGGATGTGACAGAGGATAGTGATGATGATGTTAAGCCAGAAAATGAAGATACACAGGCTGTCTACAGCAGCAGAGAGTGGGAAGCGGCAATGATTGCAGAAAAAATCCGCGAGATTACCGATCCAGAGTCTGGCCTTTATATCTGGGATAAGGAGCAAAAAACATATCGTCTGACAGAATATCGTGATATTGCGATTTTGCTTCGTACTGTGTCTGGATGGGCAGAGGAATTGATTTCAGTGCTTCTTTCAAAAGGAATATTAGCATCAGCTGATACCGGAAGCGGATATTTTAGTGCGCTTGAGGTTCAGACTATCTTAAATCTGCTTGAAATTATAGACAATCCACTGCAGGACATTCCGCTTGCAGCGGTAATGCACTCACCGATTGGTCATTTTTCCAGTGAGGAGCTAGCCATCATCCGCGCAGAAGAACCGCCGTCACAGTGTAAGCACCTTTATGATGCTGCCACATCATTTGCACAAAAATATAGTGATCCAGCCGATGCAAAAAACAAGGAAGGCTATCACGAGCTGGCAGGCAGACTTCGCACATTTTTTTATCAGCTTGAGACATACAGAAGAAAGAGCCGATATCTTTTGCTTCGTGAGCTTCTTGTCTATGTGTTAGAAGACAGTGGCTACTACGAGTTTATAAGTGCAATGCCTGGCGCTGCGACAAGAAAAGCAAATCTTGATATGCTTCTTGAGCGTGCTGGTGCATTTGAAAAGACAAGCTATCAGGGCGTATTCCAATTTGTCCGCTACATCAACAGACTAAAGAAATATTCCGTTGACTATGCGTCAGCGCAGGAGCTTGCCCAGAATCAGGTGCGCGTCATGAGTATTCATAAGAGTAAAGGTCTTGAATTTCCTGTATGCTTTGTGGCAGGTCTTGGAAAAAGTTTTAACAAGCAGGATGTGAATGCGTCAATGCTGTTTTCTGTTGATTACGGCATTGCAACTGATGCAATAGATCCGACACTTCGCACAAAGGAGAGCACAGTCATGAAGCAGGCCATGAGAAGCCAGCTTATGATTGAAAATCTTGGCGAGGAGCTTCGTGTTTTATATGTTGCCATGACGCGTGCAAGGGAAAAGCTATATCTGACAGGTGCAAAGGATCATCTTTTTGACTACCTGGAAAAGAAAATTCATGAGACAGACAAGACAGCGCGTGAACTTTCATACAGCCAACTTACGATGGCAGGAAGCTTCTTAGACTGGATTACAGCAGCAGCCTGCAAGCACAAAAGCTTTAAGGCAATATATGAGCAGCTTGGAATAAATGTGCCATTTGACGGTGTGTGTTATAAAGACGAAAGCCCACTGTCAGTTTTGCTTGTGACAAAAAGCAGTCTGTCTATGCAGACGTCACTTTGGCGTGCAGAGGAAGCAATAAAGCGCACAGCACTTGAAAACTGGAAAACTAAAACCACAGACGAGACGGCAAAGAAGCTGATTGAGTCACGCTTTTTGGTGCGCTACGATGACAGCCCTCTATCAAAGCTGCAGGCGGCATTTACCGTATCGGAATTAAAGACACGCCACGAGGAGGAAGCCTTTGCAGCGAGTGGATCAGACGCAGGAGAGCCTGCTGCACAGCTTATAAAGCAAGAACCAAAACTGCAAGATCAAGAGTTCTTAGAGCCTTTGCCAGACGAAGAACTCTTGCCAGAGTTTTTGCAGCAAAAGGATAAGATGAGTGGTGCCGCGCGCGGTACACTTTATCACTGGCTTTTTGAACACTTTGATTTTACATGTGATTTAAGAGCGCAGCTTTCCTCATTTATGCAGCAAGAGCTTATAAGTACTGAGGAGCGAAAGAGGATTCGCATAGCCGATTTTGAATATTTTGTGCAGACACCTCTTGGAAAAAAAGTCAAGCAAGCGCAGGAAGAAGGAACGTATCACCGCGAGATGCCGTTTATCCTTGGAGTGCCAGCTAAAGAGATGATAGAAAATGACAAAAAGCTGTCAGAAAAAGATGAGAACGAGTATGTCAGTGTACAGGGTGTCATAGATGCCTGGATAGACGGTGAGGACTATATCACACTGATAGACTTTAAGACAGACAAAAAACCAGAAGATATGACAGATGAAGAGTTTAAGGAGCTGCTAAAAAAACGCTATCTGGTACAGCTGTCATATTATAAGCGTGCTCTTATGCAGATGACAAAGCGGCCTGTGAAGGAAGCATGTATTTATGCTGTTTCACTCGGACAGACAATCTTTTGTTGACGAGCAAATGGCAAAATGATATACTTTTAACATCAGAAAAGGGGGTGGACGAAATGGACAACGAAGAGCTAGAACAGGACAAGGCCAAGGATGAGGCACTCGAAAAGGCATTAGAGCAGGAAACAGAAAACGAGACGCCGTCAGAAGATGAGACGTTTGCAAAGCCCGATTACGAGTCAGAGATCATAAAGATCATAAGAAGCACCACCTCGCCAAAGGTTACACGTGAAAAGCTTGAGGATTATCATGCAAATGATATAGCTGATGTTCTCGAAAAGCTGACAGTAGTAGAGCGAAAGAAGCTTTATAATATCCTGAACATGGATATGCTTTCAGATGTATTTGAGTGCATAGATGATGTCAGTCCGTACCTAGAGGAAATGGACATTAGAAAGGCAGTTGAGATCATAAGCAGCCTGGAAGCCGATACAGCAGTTGCAGCGCTTCGAGGACTTGATAAAGTCAGACGCTCTGTCATCATTGATTTGATGGATCAGGAGTCCAAAAAAGACATTATGCTGATCGCATCATTTGATGATGATGAGATAGGAAGCAGAATGACAACAAACTGCATAGTGATCCGCGAAAATCTTACAGTCAAGGAGGCTATGCGTTCACTTGTAAAGCAGGCCGCTGAGAATGACAATATTTCAAAGATTTATGTGGCTGATGAGTCTAATACCTTCTGTGGTGCGATTGATCTAAAGGATCTGATCATTGCAAGAGAAGGCACAAGGCTTGATGATATGATCGTCACCTCATACCCGTATGTATATGGCCACGAGTCTATAAGCGAATGTATTGAAATCTTAAAAGACTATTCAGAGGATTCCATTCCTGTACTCGACAATAACAATAAGATTCTTGGTGTCATCACGGCACAAAATATTATTGAAGTTGTTGATGAAGAGATGGGAGAAGACTACGCAAGACTTGCTGGTTTGATGGCAGAGGAGGACTTAAAAGAACCACTATTAGATAGTATGAAAAAACGTCTTCCGTGGCTGGTTGTTTTAATGTTTCTTGGAATGATAGTTTCATCTGTTGTAGGCATATTCGAGTCAGTAGTCTCACAGCTGACAATTTTAATGATGTTTCAGTCAGTCATTCTTGGTATGTCAGGAAATGCAGGAACGCAGTCACTGGCAGTTACAGTTCGTGTTTTAATGGATGAGAATCTTGAAGTAAAGCAAAAGATTGGCCTAGTTGCAAAGGAAGTGCGCGTTGGCTTTGGTGATGGACTTTTGCTGGGAATATTGTCATTTATAGTGCTTGGCATTTTCATCATGATTGTAAAGGGGCGTCCGGCAGGCTTTGCATTTGCTGTGTCAGGCTGCATTGGACTGGCGCTCATGTGCTCCATGGTGATTTCAAGCTTGACAGGAACTTTAGTTCCTATGTTTTTCAACAAGATTGGAATAGATCCGGCAGTGGCATCAGGACCTCTTATTACAACGATTAACGACCTTATAGCTGTTATCGTTTATTATGGACTGAGCTGGCTGTTTTTGCTTGAAATGATGCATTTATAATAAAAAGAAAGGGCGTAGCTTTAGCTACGCCTTTAATTCGTTTAAAACCTCCTCAAAGCAGACACCGTCTGTTCTCGGACATTCAAATTCCTCTGTTATTTCAATGCAGCGCTGCACAAATGCGCTTGCCTTTCGAACAGAAGTCTCAAAGTCTACATTGTTGGCACAGTCTGCCGTCAAAATCGCAGCAAAGATATCGCCTGTTCCAGAACGCTCCTGTCCAACGCGTTTTCTTTTCACTACAGAAGGTGTACCGCCTGATTCACATATAACATTTCCTATAAAAGTTCCCATAGAGACACCAGTGATTACTACCTTAGACGGCCCCATGGCAATCAGTGAAAGAGCCAGCTTGGACAGCTCACTCATCTGCCAGTGACCATCGTGATATGGTGTGTCAGTTAAAATGCAGGCTTCCGTCAAATTAGGTGTAAGAATGTCAGCAAAATGTGCTAACTGCTTCATCTGACTGCACATCTCTGGCGTGAAGGTCTGATAGGTGCGTCCGTGATCACCCATAACAGGATCAATTAAAACCTTAGTAGTTTCATCCTTGAAATCGCGGATGAAATTTTTTACGATTTCAATCTGACGCTCAGAGCCTAAAAATCCAGCTGCAATACATTCAAAGTGGAGATTTAGCTTCTTCCACTCAGCGATGTAGGATGGCATTTTTTCTGTGTAATCGTCAAAGTAAAATGATGGATATCCCGTATGATTGGAAAAAACTGAGGTCAGCACCGGACAGCACTGAACCTTCATTTGAGATATAATGGGCAGAGCCACTGTTACAGAACAGCGGCCAAAGCCAGAAAAATCGTTAATCAAAGCAGCCTTTGGCTGATGGCGAAGTGACATAAATAAATCCTTTCTCATTTTGTATTTGCTGTTTTAAAGATTTAGTCCCTTCGTTTCATCACATCCAGTCATAATGTTAAAGCACTGAATAGCTGCACCTGAAGCACCCTTACCAAGATTATCGAAGACACTAGACAGCTGAATACGATTTTCATTTCCAGTGATATAGATCTGCATGCCGTCATAGCCGCTTAAATGATTGCCGCTTAAAAATCCAGACATTTCGCTTTCAGCACCGAGCGGCATAACCTTTACGAAAGGTTCATTTGCATAGTAGTCAGCAAAAAATGCCTGCAAGGATTCTGGAGTCTGAGTGGTGTTTAACAGATCAGTGTACAGAGGAACATTGACAACCATTCCACTGTAATAATCGGAAACAATAGGGGTAAACAGCGGAGCACGGGATAATCCTGTGATAAGTCGCATTTCCTTTAAGTGTTTGTGCTGCTGAGAAAGACCATACTCGCGAGGTGCATCAAGCTCTGCATCACGGTCAGATGCCTCATACTGCGCAATCATTTTTTTGCCGCCGCCGCTGTAACCAGTCAGAGAAAAAGAGGCAACAGGGTAATCTGCCGGGAGAATACCGCCTGCGATCAACGGGTAAACGAGTGAGATAAAGCCAGATGCATGGCAGCCAGGATTAGCGATGCGCTTGCCAGTTCTAATAGCCTCGCGGTGCTTAGCGGAAAGCTCCGGGAAACCATAAGCCCAGCCAGCCTCAGTGCGGTGTGCAGTCGAAGCATCAATAATGCGCACATTCGGATTTGTTACAAGTGCAACAGCCTCTCTGGCTGCGCTGTCAGGCAGACAAAGAAATGTGATATCAGAAGAGTTGATCAGACGGCTGCGCTCAGCAGGATCCTTTCGAAGCTCTGGTGCTATAGTTAACAGTTCAATGTCGTCGCGATTGTCAAGACGCTCGTGAATGCGAAGTCCTGTAGTGCCTTCGCTTCCGTCAATAAATACTTTTGTTTTCATGAATTGCCCCTCTTTTCTTTGGGATGATGTATTACAATGGTGTCGTTGCCATTATAGCAGACCTGAAAAGGGTGCGCAAGCCAGAAAATTTATGGCGGAGGTTCGAAAATCGACAGTTTAAGTTAATAATCGTTTAAGAAAATCTTAAATTGACAAGATATGTATAGTGTGTTACTTTACAACTATAGAGTAATAAAAGTTGTAGAAAATTTTAAGGAGGGAAAACAGATGAGTCATAATAAGATTTTGAGAACTGTATTTGGTATTTCGACAGGAGCGTTATTGTTTGGAATGAATATGATGCAAGTACCTTTTGCATCGGAAAATATTACAGAGACAGAACCCCAGAGCATATCAGAGGAAAACACAGACGTAATTGATAATCAGAAGTTGTTAGAGATTGATCAGGATCAGCTTGATACCGGTGTTGTTTATGTAACAACAAAAGACACCTATTTTTATTTTCCAGACGGATGCGGTGATGATGCTAATCTTTTAGGATGGGCAGTTAAATGGATGCACGAAACTTGGTATCAGAACTCAGAAAATGATATTGATGTTTCTGCAAAGGTTTTTGTGATATCAGAAGAAACACAGGACGATACAATTACATTGTTTGGAATTACCTCATATGAAAGTAATGCAGACTATACAGGAAAATATGCAGTTTCAGCAACCTTTGAAAAAGACAGTGAAAACACATTTAAATTCGTGGATTATTGGGAACCATTGGATTCAGATGAGATCAAGTCAATTGAAGCACGTTTTCCAGAGGAAGATTGGGAAACGGCAGAGGATATGATGAGATATGATGAATTACTTTCTGATGAGGAAGAAGTTACAGGAACGTGTATTGTAGTATCGGGAGATACCCCGGCAGAAATAATAGCAGATCTGTATGACAAAACCAGGTGACCATGGGGACAGGTCTGGCGGACTTTTAATTGGGTACATTGGCTTGATTACTGTCCCTGTGGATTTCGAGAGGATTAATTAAGTCAATGAAGAGGGGTGACGTGGAATGAAAGGAAAAAAGAAAAATGTCATAAAAGTGATAATAGTATTGATATTGATCGGAGGTATTTTCTATTTTGCGCAACCGTGGATTGTATATTATACGGGGCCTCCTCAGTGGACGTATGAAAGATTATGTCAAAGTGTGCAAAGTGGAAGCTATTGGAATTCAGCACGAGGGCGAGCGTTAGATGTTGATGGGCATCTGGATGAATTAAAAACAGAGACCGTTTTTCTTAATAAGAAAATTCAGAAGTTAGAGAATGGATTGTATCTATTACAGTGTGATGGCATATCGGAATGGCAAACATGGCTAGTATTATTCAATCGGTATCCAATTTCAGATGCAAAAAGAGATTTTTGGTTTGATACAATGAAGCTAAAAGGCAGTGATGATAACGTAAATGTTGAAATGAAAGGTTTCTCTTGTCCAATTGAAAGATTTTTTGGAGCATATTTGTATATTCAGCTGCCATCGCCAATGCAGATTGATGACACGATCACTTTGGAGATTGATGGAAAAGAAATAGACATCGAAGTAGAAACGGTACCGGATGTTTCTGAAAATTATTTAAGAAAAGTAGAGTAACTTGACGGAAGTTAATACTAGGGGGTGACAGAGGTAAGTGATGCAAAGACGCCAGAAGCTACGAAAGCGGCTTCGGCGTCTTTTGGTGTGGGAAAAATTTTAAGTAGGAAAGGGTGAAAGATTCCTTTTCTTTTTTTATTTAAAAGAGTTTTTTGAAAACTTTTTTTTGCGATGATACAATATACCAGTAAAGAGAAAAAGCATAAATCTGAGATGGCAAGCTTTAAAAGCAAGTTTTAAACGTAAGCTTCAAATGCAAGTTTCAAATGAAAACTTCAAATGCAAGCTACAGCTGCAAAGTACAAGTGCACTGTAAAAATACACGATACAGAAAGGATAAGGGATGTCTGACACAGAATTTGAATTATTTGTCATGAACGCAGGGCCGGATATTCTGAGGTTCTGCCGTATCATTACAAATAATAAAGAGCAGGGAGATGAGCTATATCAGGACGCGATGGTTTTGTTATTGGAAAAGCGGGTGTCATTGAAAGCAGAGCAAAATAGCAAAAGCTATGCGTTGTCTGTTGCTGTTTTGCTGTGGAAAAACAAAAAGAAAAAATATGCAAACCGTATGCGAATCGCGCCAGTCAGCAGCTTGGAAGAGCATCAGGAAACGGTTTCTTCATTTGCGGCGGATTGGGACACGACACCGGAACAGATGATGATCAACAAACAGGAGATTGCAGAGGTGAGAAATGCAGTGCAGATGCTACCAGAAAAATATCGAATTCCAATCTGCTTAAGTTACAGTGCTGGGCTGACAATGGAAGAAATTGCAACATGTATGAAAGTGCCGGTCAATACGGTGAAAACAAGAATCCGAAAGGCAAAATCAATTTTAAAACAGGAATTGGAGGCGAGAGGAATTGACAGATGAGCGATTTGAACAGTTGATGAAGCAGGCATTGAAGCCTGAAATTGATGAGCGAGATGTTGTGATCCAAAAAAATACAAATAATTATAAAAACAGAATGAAACGAAAAAGAAGGTTGCGTGTCTGTATAACAGCAGGAATTGCTGCGGCTGCCTGTGTGGTTGCAGGTGTGCAGCTCAATCGTTTTGGAAATGGACAAGTACCGTATACAGAAACAAAGCAGGATTTTGTTACAAACAAAACATCATCTGCATTTTCACTTTGCGTTTATGCATCGGAGCTCAGTTCGGAAAATTCGGTGGCGTTAAACAATGAGAACGGAAATTCATGGGTATTCGGTATGAGATCAGACAGTGATATGCTCAGCTATTGCATCGCTTTTCCTGTTTCGTGCAAAGGTGAACAGATAAAGCAGATCACATATACGATTAACAAGGGGGCGTTTCAGATCATCGGGGAGAATCCTGAGAAGTTTTGCACACAGATGACTCTATATACAGAGCAGACAATGAATTTGCCAAGAATTTCCCAAAACAAGGAGCAGCAGGAAAGTGTTCTGTATTGTACTTCCTATACCATTGATTATGAAAATCAGGATGCGGGGTGTTTTGTTAATATTTGTGGATTCACGGCGGATGATGAGCAAACGGAAAACTTATTTTTTAAGAGTGAATCAATTGAGGCAGGAAAATGGACAGAGGAGTTAAATTCGATTCTTTTCGATAAAATACAGGTTACAGTTTGTGTAGCGTTTGAGGATGGCACAAATAAAACTCAGACGATTGCAATAGCGGCAGCAGCTAGTGATGCAAACAGTACGTATGAGAAAGGGCAGACACAGAAGGAGAAATTGATTCAGTATGAGATGAGGTGATCGAATGAGAAAACGAGGAAAAGTGAAAATTGTTTTGACTGTTTTTATAATAGTATTATTTTCTTGTACAGCGGTGATAGGCAACAGTAGAACAGGCGTGATTGAAAACGTGATGGCAAAAAATGCTGCCGATGTAGATATTCTGACGATTAAATCAAGAGTATTCACAGGGGAGGAGATCATTAAAGCATGGCTAGACACTGATACACTTGATGAGAATTGCTTAACGGTATTAGCGCAGCGTGGGACGGCAGCAGTCACGACGACCTATGATACTGGAAAGCAAAAAATAACAGTGAACTGGAATCAGGGAGCATTTAACGGTGCCATTGTTCGGATAAATGGACGAGAAGAAAAAACCAGAGAAGAATGGACAGCCCGTTGGTTAAAAACTTTTGAGAATCTTGGAATTTCAGTCGATGATTCTTATGAAAAAAAGTGGCAGGGTGAAAATAATGATGAAGAACATGATATTTATTATATAGAAGAAAATGGAATTCATCTGTGTCCAAATGGCTATTCACTGGGTGATTTGGGACAATGTTGGGGACAGTCAATTGATATTACAATTGAGAAAGATGGTTATTTTGTATCCTTTAATAATGTATCAGAAGTAATTGCACGGGAAGAAAAGAAAGGACGAAAGCTGATTTCTAAAGAGGAAGCCATACGGGCATGTCTTGACAATTATTTTCGGGATCAGAATGCGGAGGATGAAGCGGGCGTATTAGTAGAAGAGGCTTCCTGTGACATGGAATACCTGATGATTGATAAAGGATCCGAGAATGACGAGAGTGTGTGTGATATTGGCTATTATGTGCAAATTCCAATGTCCGATACAGACGGTGGAAATCAGTATGTGATTGAAGGTTTTGTCGATGGAGAATACCCGTATTGCTATGCGACTGCAATGACGGCAAATGTTAATCAAACAGATCAGAGCGAATAGGAACGGAGGGATGCATATGATCAGACGGGAAGCAAGGCGGATTGTGACGTCTCCGCTAGCATGGTTTTGTGTCGTGATCTACGCGGCAGTTTTGTTGATGGGAATTGCAGAGACGTTAAAAATAAAAGAGGCAATATCGGATATGGGCTGGTTAGATTTGTTGTGTGTGTCAGAAGAATATGGCATTACAACTTTGGTGAAAAATCTGGTATTTCCGATGAGTGTTGCATCGGTCTATTTTGATGAAAAAAAGGGAAAATGTGATTGGGTAAAAATGATGCGGACAAGTCGGCTTCGCTATTGTGTGACAAAAGCAATCGCGGTATTTGTTGGCAGCATTTTTCTATATATGATGAGCGTGTTCCTATTTATTGCAGTTGGAAGCATGATGCATCCTGAGATTTTAAAGACTGCCAATAATTCGTATTTTCTGGTCGGTGAAATGTGGCAGAAGTGGATCCAGGATGGAATGTATTGGGGTGTATTCTTTTTGTATGTAGTTTTGAATTCGCTTCAAGTTGCTGCGTGGTCCTCAATGTTAGGGTTATGTGTTGCTGCTTTTAGTGAAAATCGATATGTGGTTGCAGCTGTTCCTTTTTTTATCAATAGGATATTTCTTTATCTGGGAGACATGATTGATTGGCTTTCGATCGTTAGTCCATATAGCTATCAGCCAATACAGTTTTGGTATACCGGTACGCAGGTGGATCTTTTCTGGCTGGCTTTTAAAAATTTGGCAGTAATGTTTTTATTTACCTGTATTTTTATAGAGGAAATGAAATGGAGGTCATTACATGGCTGATAGAAGAACAAAGAAAACGGCAAAACAAATCTTTGGCTACGCACGTCTGAATTTTCATATGGGAATGCGTCAGGGAAAAAATCTGGCTGTTTTATTGTGCATGGGCTGCTTTTTGCTTTATTATCTCGGTGGCATTCGTGGGTATCTGGCATCGGCAGAAGAAACGGTCAGTGTGCAGGAGTTATTCCTGGCTATGATGAATACACATTATACGGCAATGACAGTCTGGGTTGGCTATCTGCTTGTGATCTGTGATATTCCATATAGTGAGAAGGGGATTTACCCATATCTTATTCGCACATCTCGAAAAAGTTGGTTACTTGGTCAGATTTTATATCTGTTCTTGGTAACAATTTTCTATTTTTTTTATGTGGGACTAGTGCTTGCAGCAGCAATTGTTCCTCATATTTCATTTCGTATCTCGTGGACAAATGCTTTTGTCAAAATGCTGAATGCACCATGGAGATGTGGAATAAAGAATTATTTTTCTTTTACGTTTTCGCTAATAAAGCATAATTCACAGTATGTTGTGGTAGTACGACAACTCTTTTTATGTCTGCTTGTTTCGATGACTCTTGGCATGTTGACAATGGCGATTCATATGCTGTGGAAAAATGGCCCCGGTATATTGGTTGGCGCAGTGGCTCTGGCATGTGATTATCTGGTAACGGCGGTATTGGATGCGATTGTAGGACTTCGCTATTTTTCACCTCTTACATTGAGTCGAATTTCAGCACTCAGTACCAGTGTAAATGATCGGTTCAATCCATCATTTTCGTATGCGTGCCTATTTCTTGGCGGTTTGTTTGTGGTTTCACTGAGCATTAGCATCTGGAAATTAAGGCGCTATGAGTATGGGCGATAATGAGTATGATTGATGATGAGTATAATCGATAATGAGTATGGCCCATAAGCCAATAAGGGTGTACAAGAACTATTTTTGAGAGAAAGGATGCAAGATCAATAGTCAATGTTTTTCGGTCTAACATTATAATTATATAGGAAGGAACGTGACGTGTATGAATGATTATATTCAATTAACAAATATCAGTAAAACGTTTGGAAAGCAGACTGTGTTGCAGCCGCTTACAATGGGGTTTGAGGAAGGAATGATTCACGGCATTATCGGGCGAAATGGTTCTGGTAAAACCGTTTTGATGAAAATGATTCTGGGTATTTTGCATCCGACAACGGGAACGGTCATAGTGGGAGATAAGCGAATCGGAAAGGATGTGGATTTCCCAGAGAGTGCGGGTGCGATCATTGAGACGATTGAGTTTATTCCATATATGAGTGCATATCAAAATCTGGCAGACATCGCAGCGATGCGCGGCAATCTGTCAAAGACTCAAATAAAGGAAGTGCTAGAGATGGTCGGCTTAGGAAATGTCGGAGGAAAGCATGTATCAAAGTTTTCCATGGGAATGCGACAGCGCCTGGCAATCGCACAGGCAGTAATGGAGTCTCCGAAGCTTCTGATATTAGACGAGCCGATGAATGGCATGGATGAGAAAGGCGTGGAGGAGATGCGGCGGCTGATTTTAGCGAGAAAAGCGGCGGGTACAACGATCATCCTTTCCAGTCACAATATAGAAGATATCCGTATCTTATGTGATCAGGTGTACCGCATAGATGCAGGAGTTGTCATGAGAGAAGTTGAATGAGAAACTGGAGGAAAATAAAAGCTTGAAGAAAAAGTTAAAATGTAAAAAAAAAATTGACAAATACATTGCTATTCTCCGCTTAGTAGCATATAATAGATTTTATAGATACGAAGGGAGAAATGAAAATGAAGTTTGATGAATTATTTGATCAGCGTAATCTTGTGGCGATGAATTTGAAAAATTGCATTCGAGATCGTGGCTTTACGAAGATTTCTCTTGCAAAGAAGGCAAACATTTCAAGACCTACGTTGGACAAAATTTTAAATGGAAGTATTGATAATAAAAGTACATTTGACAAACATCTTCAGAAGATTTTAGCTGTTTTGAATCTTTCTGTAGATGATCTTGTCTTTTTTGAAGCTAAGCCTAAAACGGTAGATGTGGTATATTCTGAGAATGCACCAAATGATTATCAAATGAATAAAAAGGCACAAAAGCAATATGGTTTGCTTATGGATGTTCTTGATCTTTGCGAAATTTATTATTGAGAGGTATATCGTTATGAGCGAGAAAATTGTAGCAGGGAATCTTGATGAGGTAATAGGTAAGAATGTAGAGATTCGCGATGAAATGCGAGAAAAAGCACTTCTGATACGTACAAATTGGAATAGAATGCAAATTAGTTCGTCGAATCAGTTAGCAATGCAGATTTTAAAGCTTTATGGACTGGTTCAAATGCCACTTGATAATCAGTATTGGAGTGGGGCAATTTTTGTAAAAAAAGGTAAAAAAATTCCAGTAATCAATACTGCATTACCTAGAGCAAACCAGTATTTTACAGCATGGCATGAAATTTATCATTTGATTTATGATGCGGTTTCATTTAGTCATATTATTGAGACAGAGACAATAATGGAAGAACGCAAAGCAGAATATTTTGCGTCACTGATGCTGTTGGGAAATCTGCTGCCATATTATACAGAACTGCCAGAAATGGATTTTTTATCAAAGATATTTCATTGTATGGATACATTCAGTGCACCGTATAAGGCTGTTTTGATTGCGCTTTATGAAAGTGCAGTTCAAAATGAAAATCAAAAATTAATGTCTTTGATTAAAGAAAACTTTGATAATTCATTTTCTGATTTGGCAGATAGGTTTCGGAAACTTGGATTAGATGATAACCTAGTAAGACCATCCTATGTAATAAATGTTGGAATATTGCAAGCAAAAATACAGGAACGAATCAAACAAGATCCTGACTTGAATTACAATTATGAGAATGAGCAGTTTTTGAGTAACATTATAAGAGAAGCTAATTTAATGATGGAGGAGAAGAATGCTTAACATACCAGAATATCGGAATTATAGTGGTGAAACAAAAATTGCTCTCATGGATAATTCGACAGTTGCTTTTCTTGAACAAGTTGAGCGTGCGGGGATATCTGCAAAGGAATTACTTATTGGATATGAGGTTATATTGATTCCTAATTGGATTTCAGAGGAAATATGTGATTCGATATATCGAAAAAATTTTATTGAGAGCTTAGTAGCAGATGGTCTTCCCATATATTTTATTGCAGAAGAAAATTATACGGATTTAGCAAATGGCGAGGAGGGAAATTTATATAAAATTGTATTTGCTGCGGTATCAACACTTGCAGCAATGAGAAGCTATCTTCATCGTCATGTGGAAAAGAGTGATCCATTAGATATGGAGGAATATGCCATTTGGTTAAGTAAGATGTACCAGAATTGGCCGTTGTCAATTATTACTACAAAAAATGGGCGCGAAAAGAAGAAAAATGCTGGTGAAATATCGTTAACTATTTTGGCAGAAGTTTTTTCGTGGTATTATCCGAATATAGAGTCAATTACAATGTACACACAAGACAGAGACTCATATGATTATCAGACAAATGCACGTAATTATTTAAGAGATGCTTTCAAAAATAAGGTATCAGTGGATGTAAGCTATAAATCAAATGATTTTTTGCTGTGCCAAATGTATCGAAAAGGAATGATAACTCTGGAGCCATGGTGACAGGGACGGTGGCTCAAAATGTGTCACTACTGGTTCAGTATGTGTCCCTAATAAAAAGTCTGAAAGTTCAAGAAAAGAGCTTTCAGGCTTTTTTTGTGTCTTCACTAGAATGTAGTCGAGTTGAAAAAAGAACGAAAGTTCGCAAACTTGAGCCACCAGGGACACTAATCAAACCATCGTACCTGTCCCCAATGGTTCCAAAATGGAAAGACAGACTATTTCTATCTGTATAATGGTATTGGAGATGTTGTGGGACTGATTGACAGCAGCAATAAGGTAGTGGTAAGATACCAATATAACAGCTGTGGCAAGGTTACTTCATCAGAAGATACCAGTGGAGTTTCTCTTGCAACACTGAATCCGTTTTGTTACCGTAAGTATGTCTATGATCCAGAGACAGGACTGTATTGTCTGGGAAGCAGATATTATGATCCGGAAGTTGGAAGATTTGTGAATGCGGATAGTATCAAGTTTGTAGCAATATTGGGAAGATATTATGTGAATAGACAAAATTTATATCAGTATTGTTTTAACAATCCAATAATGTTAAATGACAAATTTGGAAAATGGCCTAAAGTATCAGAATGGTTGAAAGATTTTGGAAAAAGTGTAAAAAAGACAGCAAATGCCATAGGTAGCGCAATTGTAAAAACGGTAAGAGCTGTGCAATTTAATATTGGAGGTGATCTAGAAATTGGTTTTGAAACTCAATTAAAGATAAAAAATATTCCAATACAGGTAAGTGCATTAGCATCAGAGAAAATGATTTTGGAAGTAACTAAAAATGGAGCAGATATAAAAAATGTTATTTCCGCACAGGGAGGAATTGGTAATTTGGGTTATGAATACGGCAGAGAACATTCCTAATATGAGTAAATTAAAAATAGTTTTTCTTATAATATACAATATTTTCTTGATGAATGGAGGATTAGCGCTGTTAATGACGAAATATCGTATATTTACAGAATTGCCATTATTCATATTTTTAATAATACAATATCGACATAAAATAAAAAAAAATATCGCTCGTTCGGAATTAAAATATGTATTACTACGATTGATTTTAATTGCGATAGTAGGTGGGAGATGTGTTGAAGACATAGGACTGTTATTGGAAAGGCGAACAATAGCAACTATTATTGTGATGGTAATTATATTTATTGTTTATAAAAAATGGTTAACATCTGATCTTGATCGAATCAAAGAAATTCCGCATATTAAATACCTGTATGGAGTACTAGGAATTGATATCGTGGCAAGTTTATTTGAAATAAATATGGAAATTACAGGCATCATCATGTTGGTGCTTAGCTTACTTTTTATGCTAGCAATAGCGAGGGATAGCACAATAAAAATAATAAAAAGACGAATTGCATGGGTATTGTGTTGCTGGTGCGGTATTCTAACAGTAATTGTAATCATAGTAAATGTACTAATTTAAATTTATGATGCATAAAATCCACTTGGCAAAAGCAGAGTCAATTTTCTGGTATCTGACCCCAATGACCAGGAAAGAACCTGTATCAGTACTGCTTCAATAATCCAGTTATTTATGAAGATGTTGTTGGCAAGTGGCCTAAGCGATTAGTAACCGCACGTATACGACCACTAGGGAACCTTAACTTAAATTGAAAGGTTCCCACGGTTTTCAGGATTTTCAGTTTCAGCATCGACCACTCCTGAACATCTTTCTTTTATGAAGTCACTCCATGGCAGTAACTGTTCTATACCTGCGGGCTCATTTTTGTAGTCCGGCATATACAGTAGCAGGGTGTACAAATAATGATAGATATTCAGATTGTTTGCCTTTGCTGTTTCTATTAGACTTAGGACGATGTGATTAAAAGCATAATTCACTGCTTTTTCTAGTTTGCTTCCTCCTGTTGGAGAGAGGGTGTCAATCCAACTCCAGAATTCATCCCAAATCTGTGGCTGTGTTTCTAAGCGCATCTTCTTACACTCGTCTGCCGGGATTGCTTCAAAAAACTTTCGGCGGCAGTGAGCCACCGTGCCTGTCACCAATGGTATGTTGATTGCGCTTTATGAAAGTGCAGTTCAAAATGAAAATAAAAATTGATGTCTTTGATTAAAGAAAACTTTGATAATTCATTTTCTGATTTGGCAGATAGGTTTCGGAAACTTGGATTAGATGATAACCTAGTAAGACCATCCTATGTAATAAATGTTGGAATATTGCAAGCAAAAATACAGGAACGAATCAAACAAGATCCTGACTTGAATTACAATTATGAGAATGAGCAGTTTTTGAGTAACATTATAAGAGAAGCTAATTTAATGATGGAGGAGAAGGATGCTTAATATACCAGAATATCGGAATTATAGTGGTGAAACAAAAATTGCTCTCATGGATAACTCGACAGTTGCTTTTGGGGAACAAGTTGAGCGTGCGGGGATATCTGCAAAGGAATTGCTAATTGCATTCAGTACTATTATACTCACTGAAGGGAGCGGAATATAATGCTGAGAATATTGATTTTAATTACATGTATGTTTCTTTTTCCAGATATTTATGGAGTAAGTATATTTCAATTTTGTGGTCGCTATGAATATAATTGCTACTACTATGACGGAAAACTGTATATGAATTTGGCCAAAATACCATGTCATGAATTAGTAATTACGCAAGTCGACATAAGTAATAATTGTTTAGATGGATATTTATATGATTTTGAAGGTGAAAAAAGATTATATCATATAGATATAGTTACAGAAAAATGGCCGTATATATATAACAGAGGACAAAGAATTTCGTTTGGTTCATTGCATCAAGGAGATGAAGTCATGATATATACGAATTGGCAGACCATTGAAACAGGATATGCTGGCAGTCATTGCAATGGTTTTAATCTTAGCTGGGTGAAACAAATTGAATTATTAAAATGTCCGCATATAACATGATATTGGTATATTGAAGTGAAAAACGCGAGTTTTTCACTCCCCAAGCAAGCTAGGGAATCTTGATTCCCTAGCTTGCTTGGGGAGGTGTCAAAGAGACGTTGTCTCGAAAAAATATCAAGACATTTTGAAAAAGCAAATTAAAGCAGTTGTTATAAAATTTTTAGGCGAAAACCCAGGGGCTTGCCCCTGGGATGAAGCCAAGAAATATTTTTCTAAATCTTTAACGTCGATATCTTCTGAATATACATTACAGATCTAACAGCATAAAATGCGCATTTAATTAAAAAAATCATACTATTAAATCGGGAAAAAATCACATTCTTTTAACTTGCACACTGAGAAATTAATAGCCATCGGGACAGGGCGGTGGCTCAAAATGTGTCCCTACTGGCTCAATATGTGTCCCCTAAAATATCATGATATTAAAAAAGTCTGAAAGTTCAAGAAAAGAGCTTTCATGATTTTTTCTTTATTTGAATGCAATCGAGTTTGCAAAGAACAAAAGTTCGCAAATTTGAGCCACCAGGGACACTAATCTGACCATCGTGCCTGTCCCCAATGTGGTCCCGTTATGCCTATGATGATGGTGGAAATCCGACTCTGTTAAGAGGTGTCCCGTTAACCTGGGGAGAAGGCCGCCGATTAAAGAAGGTAAGTCTGTCATGGGGAACTGTAGACTTTGCCTACGAAAGTGATGGAAAGCGCGTCAAAAAGACAAGCGGTAATACAGAAACGAAGTATTATTACAATGGAAGTACGCTGAGTGGTCTGGTGAAAACCACAACCGGAAGCACAGGTACTAATAAGACTACGGTACAGTTTGTGTACGATGCTGAAGGCAAGCCATTCCTGCTTCGA
>OGCM01001003.1_pt1 | contig 37930 bp, 31 predicted proteins | sample 1570151 | NCBI WGS metagenome assembly OGCM01 (sample SAMEA4370582, study PRJEB24528) | human gut metagenome
ATGAAAACTCCAAAGTACTGCTCTTCTCTACAGAGGGCGATACCGATCCTGATCGCTACAAGAACATTGTATGGAAAGGCCTTGACAAATAACTATTAACCATCAAAAGTAATTGCAAAACAAGAGGAGGATATTTAAAATGAATCTGGATTACGCAAAAATCAAAGAAGCAGCTCAGAATTATCAGAAAGATATGACTAAGTTCTTACGTGAGATCGTTAAGAACCCAGGTGAGAGCTGTGACGAGAAGGCTCACATCACCCGCATCGCAGAAGAAATGAGAAAGTTAGACTTCACCAAAGTTGAGATCGACCCAATGGGCAACGTACTTGGCTATATGGGAACCGGAAAAACCCTGATCGCATTTGATGCTCATATCGATACTGTAGGTATTGGTAATAGAAATAACTGGAACTTCGATCCATACGAGGGATATGAGAACGAGACCGAGATCGGCGGCCGTGGCGTATCTGACCAGTGTGGCGGTATCGTATCTGCTGTTTACGGTGCTAAGATCATGAAAGACTTAGGCATGCTGTCTGACAAGTACACTGTATTAGTAACCGGTACTGTTCAGGAAGAAGACTGTGACGGTCTGTGCTGGCAGTATATCATCAACGAAGACAAAGTTCGTCCTGAATTCGTAGTTTCCACAGAGCCAACTGATGGTGGTATCTACCGTGGACAGAGAGGACGTATGGAAATCCGTATCGACGTTAAGGGCGTTTCCTGCCATGGTTCCGCTCCAGAGCGTGGTGACAACGCTATCTACAAGATGGCTGACATCCTTCAGGACGTTCGTGCTCTGAACGAGAACGACGCAGCTGATGACAAGGAAGTTAAGGGCCTTGTTAAGATGTTAGACAAGAAATACAATCCAGAATGGGAAGAGGCTAACTTCCTTGGACGTGGTACTGTAACTGTATCCGAGATCTTCTTCACCTCCCCAAGCCGTTGTGCAGTTGCTGACTCCTGTGCAGTATCTCTTGACCGTCGTATGACCGCCGGAGAAACATGGGAAAGCTGCTTAGACGAGATCCGTGCCCTTCCGGCTGTTAAGAAGTACGGCGATGACGTTAAGGTTTCCATGTACGAATACAATCGTCCTTCCTACACTGATCTGGTATATCCAATCGAGTGCTACTTCCCAACATGGGTAATCCCGAAGGATCATGATGTAACCAAGGCTCTGGAAGAAGCTTACCACAACCTGTACGGTGAAGAGCGTATCGGTGCTGAGGAAACTCTGGCTATGAGAACCGCTCGTCCTCTGACTGACAAGTGGACCTTCTCTACCAACGGCGTATCCATCATGGGACGTAACGGAATCCCTTGCATCGGCTTTGGACCAGGCGCTGAGGCTCAGGCTCATGCTCCGAACGAGAAGACCTGGAAACAGGATCTGGTAACCTGTGCAGCTGTATATGCAGCTCTTCCAACTGTTTACTGCAAGTAATCAATTATTTTAGCCAGTCTGCGTGGCCCTTCGGGGCTGCGCTTCCATCAAGAAATTCTTTAAATTCCATAAACCTACATATAAAAGGAGAATTGAATCATGAAAACATTACAGGATTACATTGACAAGCTGAAAGCATTAAACTTCAAAGAAATGTACGAAGGCGATTTCTTCCTGACCTGGGAGAAGACAGACGACGAGCTGGAAGCTGTCTGGACTGTTGCTGATGCTCTCCGTTACATGAGAGAGAACAATATTTCTACAAAAGTATTTGAGAGCGGTCTGGGTATTTCCTTATTCCGCGATAATTCTACCCGTACCCGTTTCTCTTTTGCTTCTGCATGTAATCTGCTTGGTCTGGAAGTTCAGGATCTGGACGAAGGCAAGTCTCAGGTTGCCCATGGCGAGACTGTACGTGAAACAGCTAACATGATCTCTTTCATGGCTGACGTTATCGGTATCCGCGATGATATGTACATCGGCAAGGGCAACGCTTACATGCATGAGGTTGTTGATTCTGTAACCCAGGGTTACAAAGATGGTATCCTGGAGCAGAAGCCAACCTTAGTAAACTTACAGTGTGATATCGACCATCCTACCCAGTGTATGGCTGATATGTTGCACATCATCCATGAATTCGGCGGCGTAGAGAACTTAAAGGGCAAAAAGCTGGCTATGACATGGGCTTACTCTCCATCTTACGGCAAGCCATTATCCGTTCCTCAGGGCGTTATCGGTCTGATGACACGTATGGGTATGGAAGTTGTTCTGGCTCATCCAGAAGGCTACGAAGTAATGCCAGAAGTTGAAGAAGTTGCCAGAAAGAACGCTGAGAAGTCCGGCGGTTCCTTCCGTGTATCTCATGACATGGCTGACGCATTCAAGGATGCTGATATCGTTTATCCAAAGAGCTGGGCTCCATTTGCAGCTATGGAAAAGAGAACCAACCTGTATGCTGAAGGCGATACCGATGGCATCAAGGCTCTTGAGAAAGAACTGTTAGCTCAGAACGCAGAGCACAAAGACTGGTGCTGTACAGAAGAGCTGATGAAGACAACCAAGGACGGAAAGGCTCTGTACCTGCACTGCTTACCAGCTGATATCAACGGCGTAAGCTGCAAGGACGGCGAGGTTGAGGCTTCTGTATTCGATCGTTACCGTGATCCTCTGTACAAAGAAGCAAGCTACAAGCCATACGTTATCGCAGCTATGATCATGCTGGCTAAGTTTGCTGATCCTGCTGAGATCTTAAAGAAACTGGAAGAAAAAGGAACTCCAAGAGTATTCAAATAAAATCTAGTTAAAAGATAGGTGTTTCTGAGCTGCCGGACCGGAGCGCGTCGTAAATGGCTTTCTGTCAGACGCACTCGGGCTACCGGTGGCTCTTTTTATCGAAAAAAGGGGTAATTAACAATGGAAAACAAGAAGAAAAAACGTATCGTCATTGCTCTGGGCGGCAATGCTTTAGGAAATACTCTTCCTGAGCAGATGAAGGCAGTGAAGATCACCGCTAAGGCTATCGTAGACCTGATCGAGGAAGGCTGCGAAGTGATCGTAGCTCACGGAAACGGTCCGCAGGTTGGTATGATCAACAACGCTATGGCTGCATTAAGCCGTGAAGATGCAAACCAGCCTAACACTCCTCTTTCTGTCTGTGTTGCAATGAGCCAGGCATATATCGGCTATGACTTACAGAATGCTTTAAGAGAAGAGCTTTACAACCGCAATATCTATGATATCCCGGTTGCTACCATGATCACTCAGGTACGTGTAGACGCAGATGATCCTGCTTTTGACGCTCCATCCAAGCCAATCGGTCACTTCATGACAGAAGAACAGGCTAAGATTGCTGAAGAAAAGTACGGATATATCATGAAAGAAGACTCCGGAAGAGGCTACCGTCGTGTTGTTGCTTCTCCAAAGCCAGCTGAGATCGTTGAGATCGGCGCGATCCGTTCCTTAGTTGACTCCGGTCAGTTAGTAATTGCCTGCGGCGGCGGCGGTATTCCTGTTACAAGACAGGGCAACCACTTAAAGGGCGCAAGCGCTGTTATCGATAAAGACTTTGCAAGTGAGCTGTTAGCTGAAAATCTGGATGCAGATTTCCTTATCATCCTCACTGCTGTTGAAAAAGTTGCTATTAACTTCGGAAAGCCGGAAGAAAAATGGCTGGATGACCTTGAAACCGAAGAAGCTAGAAAGTACATCAAAGAAGGACATTTCGCTCCTGGCTCTATGCTTCCAAAAGTTCAGGCTGCTGTTAAATTTGCTGAATCAAAACCAGGACGCACTGCGCTCATTACGCTGTTGGAGAAAGCAAAAGACGGTATCCAGGGCAAGACCGGTACCCATATCCATTTAGCGTAAATAAAGGGGGCATTGCATATGAATACAACCAGTAAAGAAGGATCTTTATTTGAATTAGACGGCGTGCCGAAATTAAGCCAGGCATTTCCTCTGGCATTACAGCACGTTGTGGCAATGATCGTAGGCTGCGTTACACCTGCCATCATCATTTCCGGTGCAGCCGGTCTTGAAACCGCAGACCGTGTACTGCTGATACAGGCATCTTTAGTTGTGTCTGCACTTGCTACTCTCCTGCAGCTCTTCCCAATCGGAAAGAAGACAGGTTTTCACTTAGGTGCCGGACTTCCCGTTATCATCGGTGTAAGTTTCGCCTATGTGCCAAGTATGCAGGCCATTGCTGATCAAGGCGGCATCCCGGCTATCCTGGGCGCCCAAATCGTAGGCGGTGTCTGTGCTATCCTTGTAGGACTGACGATCAAAAAGATCCGTAAGTTCTTCCCACCTTTAATCGCCGGTACCGTAGTTTTCACCATCGGCCTTTCCCTTTACCCAACTGCTATCAACTATATGGCGGGAGGTACAGGAAGCGCTACTTATGGTTCCTGGCAGAACTGGCTGGTCGCTATCTTTACTCTGGTAGTTGTTACTGGTTTAAATCATTTTGCAAAAGGATTTTTAAAACTGGCATCTATCCTGATTGGTATGATCATCGGATATATCTTTTCCAGCTTCTTTGGTATGGTAAGTTTCTCCAACGTAGCTCAGGCTGGTGTGTTCCAGCTTCCTCAGGTCCTGCATTTCGGCATTACTTTTGAACCATCTGCATGTATCGCCTTAGGACTGCTGTTTGTCATCAACTCTGTACAGGCTATCGGTGACTTCTCCGCTACTACTTCCGGCGGTTTAGACCGTGAACCAACTACAAATGAGCTTCAGGGTGCTATCCTTGGATACGGCGTTTCCAATATGGTCGGCGCATGTTTAGGATGTCTTCCTACTGCAACTTACAGCCAGAACGTTGGTATCGTTGCTACTACAAAAGTTGTAAACAGAGTAACTCTTGGTCTTGCAGCTGTGATCATCTTTATTGCAGGTGTATTTCCTAAATTCTCTGCTCTTTTAACAACTATTCCATATGCAGTACTGGGCGGTGCAACCGTTTCCGTATTCGCATCCATCGCCATGACCGGTATGAAACTGGTTATGACAGAAGATATGAACTACCGCAATACCTCTATCGTAGGTCTTGCAGCAGCTCTTGGTATGGGTGTTTCTCAGGCGTCTGCGTCCCTTTCCGCATTCCCTGCATGGGTAACAACTATTTTCGGAAAATCTCCGGTAGTTATTGCTACATTAGTAGCTATTATCCTGAATGTAACACTTCCAAGAGATAAAAAAGCCAATTAATGATGTTCAGAATGTTTAAAATGTTTCATTATTAATCTGGTCTCTTTTCTATCCTCAAAAGAGGGATGTCACCTGACGGCTTTTTAAGCCGGGTGACATCCCTCTTTTAATTTGTGTATCTATTGACTCACAAACACGCGCTAACGCACTCATTCTATTCCATCTCAAAAGTTACGCTTACCTGGGCTTCTATGGACACTTCTCCCGGCATAACGCCCATATCTGCAGCAGCATCCTCCATCATCATCTGCTTGGCAGAAGCACCTGCTGTATTGTATCTCGCCTGAGGATAATAACCATCTTCCGATATATTTACTGCCTTTACAACCGTCATTCCTGCAGCCTCTGCCATGGCATCTGCCTTGTTCTTTGCCATTTCTACAGCCATTTTCAATGCTTCCTGATATTTTTCATCATAGTCACTGCAAAGATACTGAACACTGTCCAGTTCATTGACACCGGAAGCTACAGAAGCTGTAATGATCTTTCCTGCGTTTTCTACCGGGATATCTGAAACTGTGATGCTGGTACTCATCTGATAACCTGTAATCTTCTGGCGTCCGGAATTCCAATCGTAAATAGGACTCAAACCATAATCCGATGTCTGGATGGACTTCTCTTCCACTCCCAGACCTTTTAAAGTCTCCAGGGTCTGATTTACATTTTTCGCATTTTCTTCCTGGCATTCCTGGGCTGTCGCTGCCTGTGTGTATACACTATACTGGATCTGGGCCATATCCGGCACTGCCTTTACTTCTTCCATACCGCTTACTGTAATACGGTTGTCACTGCTATCTCCCTGCTGCACCTTTACAGTATCCGGGATCTGCACACTGGTGCTGCATCCCCAAAGTCCTGTTGCCGTTAAAACACAAGCTGCCGCCAGCGCCATGTTTCTGTAAGTTTTCTTCATAATACGTTTCCTCCTTTTACTGTTTTCTTCTCCTTTAGAGGACATCTGCTGACCTCTTTTATAATTCTATTCTAGCAGATTAAGATTATTTTTGTTTTCTTTTCTCTTAATAATGATTTGCCTGTTTATTACAAATACCTGACAAATAAATGGCACATTATCTTACACAAAATGCAGACAATTCTCCCCTCTGCTGTATTGACATAAAAGAATGAAAATGATATGATACTAAGAGTAGCATTTCTTCGTTGGCCTACCAGATAAACAAAAACTGAGTATTCCATTCAGGGGTTGTACTGGTTTCGACGGGGGTCATGCAGCTGGTGAAGCTATCCCCATGCGATGGGTTAAATGGCAAAATTAAAAATAAACGCTAACGACGAATTAGCATACGCTGCCTAATGGCAGCTGTCAGACTTAAGGCACCTACACTTTAAGACCCTGGCATCGACTATGTAGGAAACGACACATGCAAAGCTTTGCGCATGCGGGCGTATTATGAAGCTACTAAAACCGTCAGAGTGTTTCTTCCCGGACGGTAGAGGGAATGTCAAATAAGGAACTATGATAGTAGAAGAACAGGGAATTGATTTTCGGACAGGGGTTCGATTCCCCTCAGCTCCACTTTTAGGAAGACCGCATAATTGCTGGAAAATCCAGTGTTTATGCGGTTTTTTGATACTTTCTGAATGTACAAAGCGGAAGCCAAAAAGGCTCAAAAAACGCCTGTTTTCCGGGCAAATATCACACGAAGTATCACACGAAAAAAGAGCCAAAAAAGCCAGCAAATACAAGGCTTTGCGGGCTATTATCAAGCACAAAAAAAGGAATGACCGGTATCACACGATAGCGCTTAACATGAAAACAAAGAAACGCACCCGATCCACGACTAAAGGATCTCGGGTGCGTTTTAGCTTCTCTTATTTATTTTACAGTTCCAACGCCACCCGCTCCGTTGAACTTGTCCAGGTATGGTTAAACCGTTCCACACCATTCCCGATCAGAGCGCCACTATAGATCCAGGCATCTTCCGGAAGGAACGGCCGGAGCTTCTTTGCATTCTCTCCGCTCCTGAGGCTTTTGAGTGCTTTTAGCTGCTGTTTCCTAACCTCTGCCTCACTGATTCTGCAGAACTGCCCGCATTGCTTCATGGTCATGTTATCTTTGTACCGGCTGCGGATCACATCCGGTTGCTTCCCTGGCAGACTGTCCACACACTGCCATAAGACAGAGCAAAGTTCTTCCTGTTCTAGGCGGTCAAGCAGCTCCTCACATGGATCCGCGGCAGAGGCCGCCAGTTCTCCCAGTGTGGTATCTTCTTCCCCTTCTGCTCCCTTTATAGGTGCGTCCAGGCTCTTCACCGCAGTCATACAGGCATCATACTGTATTTCCCTTAACTGTTCCAGGGTAAGCCATAAAGAGCGGCATAATTCGGCTTCTGTGGGCTTGCAGCCCTGTTCTGCCTGGAACTCTGTGCAGAACTTCCGGTATTTTCTGATAGCCTCCTGGCGGCCCGCAGACAAGCGCAGAGGGCTTCCGGTATTCTGTATATACTTCTGCATCCTCTGCCGGATCCAGTGGCTTGCATAGGTGAGGAACTTAACGCCCTGGTCTGCTTCATAGTGATCTATTGCATCATACAGCGCTAAAAAGCCTTCCTGTTCCAGATCTTCCAGTTCTCCCTGACCATGGTACTTATAAGCCATAGCGTGGATAAAATCCTTTACCTGGTCATACAGGACAGCCATATTGTTACCTACGTTCTCACCAGCCCGGATTCTGGCCGCCAGCTGCTCATTTGTCATTGCCTGTTGCCTCCCTGATCATTTATCTAACTTCTTTGCGATCCAGTGGCCCAGGAAGGCTCCTGCTGTGATCACAAGTAGCTTTATGATTAATTCCATGCTATTTTCCTTTCTGATTTGCGGTAACTTCTTCCAGTATCTTTTCCAGTTCATTGATCCGGTGCTGCTGTTCGTCCGTCCGGATCGCAGACAGGACCGCATTACAGCCCAGTATAATGGTGTTGGCTGTCTTGTTGTCCATTTCTCCATTTACAACCATATTCATGACCCTGGCCAATGTACGTCGGACTTCTGTAGCTGTCTTGGTCTTAAGTCTGATCTGAGACATCCTATCCGCCTCCCTTCCATAACTCCGCAGCGTTACAGGTTAAAGCCTGGGCGATCTGGCGCCAGTCATTCCGAGGCAAGCCAAATAGTTCCAGCAGATCCGCTGCACTTTTCCCGGTATATGAGTTCTCTTTTATTGCTCTTTCCCACGGCTTCAAGCGTGGCTCTTTCAGTTCCTTGGCCTTTACTGTTAATCTTTCCAAACGGTCCATATATTCCTTTCAAAACGCCCCAGATCATCCGCACAGGACGTCTGGGGCGTCGATACTTAATTACTTAAAGACAAATCATCATTTAAACGCTTCTCACAAAATTCTACCATACTGTCCATACTTGCCGATACACCAGTCAAACCCTGATTAAAACTATTCCACGCCTTTGACGCGGTAGCTACAGCATTAATGGTAATATATTTGTCCACATTCCCATTTAACTGTCTTAAAAGCTTAATATTATGCTCTCGGTTATCTGGTGGAATCAAAGAAGCATATCCTCTGGTTTTTTCCTCTTTTCCCTGCAATGCTGCTTTTTTAATCAGTTCTAATGCTGTAGGAAAATCTCTACGATATACCTCAATAATTGCGGCTGCATCTTCTGGCCGATTTATCAGATCGTTTTTAAACATTTCCAGAGTATTCTGCAACCCCATTTGATAACCAATATCGGTAAGGCGGGCTGTAATCTGTTCGCTCCAGGCTTTATTTAATGCTACAATTCCGCTTTCAATGATCTGGTTTGCAGTATCATGGTATTTCTGAACAGTTGGCGCATATTTCTCCATAAGCCCATTAATAGCATTAAATTTCCCTTCCGGAGTATAATTAGGATCTGCCTCGATCGTTCTTTTTTCTTCCTGCATATTTTCATATACTGCTTTAAATCCCTTTAAATTTTCAATTAACTGTTCTTTTTTGGACATATGATTTATCTTCCTTTCTATAACCTTTTATTTTATTTGTTTAATCGCTTTAGAATACTTTTATATTCTTTTTCCATTCTGGAACGGCTCATTTTCTGACTTGCCAACGTTGCGGCTACCTGATATGGATCATGCTTACTGAAAGAAATCCCACTTTTACCACTTGCATAGTAATTACCCGCTGCCTTCTCCAATTCTGATCTAAGCTTTTTATCGCTCATCTTACTAATTGAAGTTTTGGGTCGTGTGTATGAATTAGTTTGAGTACCTACACCACCGGCACCGCCCATTTTAGCACCAGATGAGCCCTTAGAAGCACCTACACCTCTGGAGCTACCTCCGGTTGCCCCAACAGCTTTACCACTAGATCCTCCACGTCCGCCCATTACATTTCCCTCGTTTTCTTAAAACGTTCCTGATAGCTCTCAACCTGAATTATTGGTCCCCCAATATTCTTGGGTACCGTTCCATAAAATAAAATCTGATCCGGTTTGATCCTATCAATCATTACCTGATATCCTCCCACAAATCTCTTGCGACTTTTTTCATCTTTCATACAGCCCACACTGCTTACCGCAACTGCTGCTCTCTCAGGGATCCCATCAAAACACCATTCTAAACTTTCTTCATCACTCCATGATACTGTTGGTATTACATGCAATCCCCAGGCCTGCCAGTATGCACCCATCCACTGTTTTTTATAATGATTATATATCTGCATTGCCTTGGGCATATCTACATATAAGCTATAATCAGGCGTGCAAACACATGAAAAACGGCTCATCATACCCTTGTATCTTTCCGGCATATCCCAAAGTCTTTTAAATTGATAATCATGTAAAAAAAAATGAACACCGCATTGATCAGGATCTTTACAACTTTTTGCATAATTAAATGGAATAAAATATTTTGTCTCTATGTATTCCGGTAATAAGGCCGGTACCCCATAACGCCCAACACCTTCAAAATTAAATTTATACCAATTTTCTATATCTCGCTGAAACATCCATATTCCTCACACAAAAAAAAGCGCGGGAACAGGTAAAGCCATTTCTGACCTATCCTATTCCCGCGCCTGTCTTTCAAAGGCTTCCCTGCAGCTATGCACACCGCAGAGGGTACTTTGCAATATTCTGTTTGCCTATGCTTATTATACCAGATTGCCAGGGGGTATGCAATGGATTTTCCAGCATTTACAAGGGTTTATGCCTGTTTTCCGGGGCGTAGACGTACAATAAAACAGGGGTCAGCGCTGCGTTTTATGCATATCTGATCCCCTGTTATTTGCGATGTCGCAATTATTCCATTATGATATAGGCCTTTAAGAAATGCCCTTTTTGATCCCTGGAAGCTTTCCAGCTCTTCACATATGGCTTAAGTCTTTCCAGGACCTTCCGCAGCTCTTCCGGCCGCTCATACGAAACTTTGATCTTTATCATGCTTTTGTTCCTCCCGTCCCAGTTCATAGCCCCAACAAAATACATTCTTGCTCACTGCCTCTATGTACTCTTCAATCGCATCCTGCAGTTTTCCATATTTTGCGAGTACATCCGGACTCATGTTCGGCTGGTTCTCCAAGTTATCCTCATAAATTTTTAATAATTCCTTATTCAACATAACTATTTCCTTTCCTTCTGATCTAGGCAGTTGGTAAGGCTACCCGATCGGTTATTATTGTAAAATGCCACACTATCGCAGTGGCCAGCGGCTCAAGTTTGATTATATCTTTTGAAAATCTATGTAAAGGCCGTTCTATGCTGTTTTCTTCCTGCTACGGATCTCTGCCACCTGATCCAGGGCACACATAAGCCCACGCAGCTTTGAACAGTCCGACCATGACCGGACCTTTTCTCGCGCTTTGCCGTCCAAAGCCAAATAATTAGTAATAAATTCTACAACCTGATCCAGTGAGGAACAGTCATCATTAAGTACAATCGTGTCTGCCTTTGGAGCATATACCAAACAGATAAAACCGTGATCCGGTAACAATTCGCTTTCGGCTGCTACAATTCTATATTGTAAATTCAACATTTTCATATCTTTCCCTTTCCGCCGAGTCGTGTTAATATGTTCATGTGAGTTTTCATGGCTTCGGCTATGACTTGCCCTGTAAGGTGTTGGCGCATCTTACAGGGCCCCTTTTCTTTTAGTTACCAACCCATATTGCTTTCAATGGCGTACAGGTAATATGCTTTTACCATTTCCACGGCCTGATCTCTGGTGAAGCCCTCCGCCTCGGTCATTTCGACCAGGATTCGGTGATCTTCCAACCACTCCCGATAATTCTTAGTGTTTGCCGTTCTGTTCCTGTCTCTAAATGCTGTTGATGTCACAATATCACCTCATCTTTTAAGTCATACCCTATATAATTCTCTAAATCATCTGCAAACCTAAACTGACGTCCTGCATGCATTAATGGGACAATTCTTCCATCCGCACACAAAGCAAAATAATCAAACTCATCTTTTATGCCATTCTTTAAGCACAATTGATATTTCCCTTTGTTTGGGATAAGCTGCATGATATAATGATCTCCCCTTATATCATCATACACACAACCAGGTACATACAAATACTTGCCGTCGCTTGTAATTATGGTACATCCACCCTTTTTACTATTTGCTTCCACGCGTGCAATACTGTCTATGTTAATTAACTGCCCTTCTCCAAATTCTATAAACCTACTCATTTGCCTTTTCCTTTCTGTATTCCAAATATTGCGGATTTAATATAACGCTTTCCGTTGGGCGGCCACCTGTTGTAATTCTTTCTGTCTTTATGTAACCACGCTTTCGCAGTTCTTCCAGGCCCTTCACAAACGCCTCACTGTCGGCTGTTTCAAAACCTGTCTTATTTTTACACAATCTATATAAATCACGCTTGCTAAACTGTTCTGCTCCGGTGCTTTCCATGCGCTTTAATATATATTTTGCATCCTTTACCTCTTGGGGATCATAAAGCCCAGAATACAGAAAAACATAAATTGCATGATCCAGAAAATAACGGCCTATCTCAATCGCATTTTTCATTGTTTCTGCAGAAACTTTCACGTTTGCGGCGTTCATGCGATTTTCAATTACATGAAGCACACCGGCAATTCTCATCGTCTGACCAAAAAACTTACCGATCCAGTCCGACATATCTTCGTATGTATCATACAGGTTAGCTTCAATCTCATTAAAAAATTCTTCTCCCAGCTGATCCGCTTCATCACTCAGATAAATTGTTTTCGGGTGATCCCATTCACTCATCTTAAGTAAATCTGTAATAAGATCATCCCAAGCCTGGCGCACTTTAGGATCAATGGCCTTTGTTCTATAGGCCCGCTTGCCTATCCTGGTCCCTGCTTTACTATACAGAAATCGCGCCAATAAACCACGTTCACGAAATTCCCGGTTATTGAATGCTTCTGTTGCTACAATTGGCTGCACCATTAAGAGTAACGCAATCAATGGTTTTTTTAGTGTTTCTGTTCTTCCGCTCACTCTATGGCTGACATACGGTTCCCCGGAAAAACCTTTGAGGAAAATATCTATGTTAGGCTGCGTACTATAACGCCCGGCCATCATTCCAAATATGCCGCCCTCTGCAGAGGCTACCGCGATTTTCTCATCATTTTCATGTAACAGCTTTACCAGCGCTTCCGTTGTAAAATCATCAGCCAATACCGTGAGCGGCTTTTCTCCGTTTTCTTCCAGATCAGCCAATTCCGTTTGCATATCCAGAATTTTGTCTTCCGTCACTAGCTCACTGGCACCTTTTGGGGCTTTTGTCCCTTTTGTCACTTTTGTACTTATAGTTCTTAATGCATTCTCAATTTGCTTTGAAAGGATATTCCTTCTTAATTTCTCTGCTATAATACGGGGAGATCTATCTTTATTCTCTTTATCTACATACATATAGACAGGTCTTAATATTTCTTTCAGAACAGGACTTTTCTTTTCTGACGGGTTATTTATAACCAACATATAGAGATTAATAGACTCCGTCCAATCTGTTTTAGGTGATATATCATATTCTCCCCTTATGCATATAGACACAACTCCAAGCAATGCAGGGCCTATCATCTGATTGACTACCTGTAAAGACTCTTCTATCTGGTTAGAATAGTCTTCTAATATAGGCGGTAAGCATGAAATAGGGAACTTTTTTAATTTAGAATTATCCGGGGTGACAAAAGGGACAAAAGGGACAAAACCATTAACAAGCGCAACAGCTTCTCTCTGTTCTGGCGGCTGGCTGTTCCAGCTTTTACGCTTTGAATAATCTTTAGTGTATGGCCGTTCTGTCTCCCATCCTCTGTAAATCGCCGGGAATACCTGGTGTATTAACTCCTGATCCGTCAATGGTGGATTACAACAACTATTGTTTTCTGCCGTAACAGCCGCTTCAATAGCCTCATTAGACAGCCCTTTAGCTTTAAGAGAACCAACCAACCGGATCAGTGCGTTTGTTCGCTGCCCTTCCGGTATTGCATCCCCCTTAGGCGCTGCTTCCCTGGCCTTGCTCTCACTTTGGTTGATAAAGGCGTATACTGTATCATCTGCTGCAGCAATCTTCAATGCTGACAACCATTGATAAATATTACCGTTTGGGTGTATGCTTGGCGGTGCTACTATATAGCCACCTTCTCCACGCACATCCACACCGGGCAGTAAGTTTGCTTTATTGCGACCGTTCCCATAGAAAAGCATATGCAAGCCGCCTCTGCCCGTCTTGGCTATTGCAGTCTTGGGAAAGTCTCTACCATACTCCTTCAACCATTGCGTTGCAGCCCTTTTTCCGTCTTTCCCTTTGTCTTTGTCCACATCCAGATCAATAACCAGTAAGTTTCCTGAAGCTGCGCCGGTTGCTATCCCTATGTTGTAAGGCGCTGCACTCCACCAGCTTTTTATTTGCTCTACGTCTGTGGTTGCACTCTTGAAGCCGTCCGGTGTTGCCGGTACTTTGGTATGTGGCTGTAGTGGGAACACCGCAAAGCCTAAAGCCGCATATTTTAAAGCCCATTCTTTAAAGTCTGGCTCTTTGTTATCTGTCATTCTTCAATGCTTCCTCCAATTCTCTTCTACTCGCTGCAATCTGCTCTCTAAGCTCTTGGCGGCGTTTCCTGGTAGGTTCATAGGCCTCCGGACTTTCCGCATTATCTGGCAGCTCCGAAAGTTCTCTGCAGAGCCTTGTATAATTCGCTATCTGTTTGATAACCTCTGACATTCCTAATATTTCTCCTTTGCTTCTTTCAGCAGTGCTTGAACCTTAAGGACCAGTCCGCCGTTCACGCTGGAAGGATTACGCCGCATGCTGCGGATCGTGCGGGCTGTTACGCCCAGGCGCTTTCCCAACTCTTCATCTGTCCATGATCTGTACTCTTTTAAGGCGTACAGGTCCACTTTAAACGCTACTGCCCATTCTGGCATCTTCATAACTTTGTACCTCCTGTTCTTTCTCTCATCCACGCCCCCAGCCCGGAAGCTACTGAATTAATGGTTACTGTTCAATGATTTCGGTTACATCAACGCCTAAAGCCTTTGCAAGCCGTCCAGCACATAAGGGTGTTACTTCCCTTTGATTTAAAATCGTGTTCATACGTACGCGGCTTACTCCGTAGGCATCCGCAAGAGCTGTAACCGTCATACAGCGGCTTGCCCTCGCAAGATCAACATTTTCTCTTGATAATCTCATTTCGTGGCCTCCTTTTATTTCATTTTGTAATATTTCAACTTGCAATATTACATTAATATCATTTTGTAATATTGTCAAGTACTACTTGAATATTTTATTTCAATTTGATATTATTAATTATGTAAGGAGGCGTTACCATGAATGAAAAAGAAATGGAAATAGGTTTACGAATTAGAAAAGTCAGACAAAGCAAAAAAATTACGCAGGCCCAATTGGCCGCTCAATTAGGTATATCTCAAACAGCTATTGCCTTATGGGAAAGTGGCAAACGAAGTATACCTTTTAATGCCATTGATCATATTGCCTCAATACTGGATATATCAGCCTCATACCTACTATTTGGTGAGGCTGATTTTTGTGATGATATACCTGCAGACTCACAACCTTCATTACCTAGATCAGAAGAAAATGATATTGCTAAAGAATTAAACTCTTTGCGTGAAAAACTTCTTTCTCAGGAAGGATTAATGTTTGACGGTGAACCTGCTAGCCCTGAGGCTATTGACTCAATATTAGCAGCAATGCAAATTGGTATGGAAATGGCTAAGAAGAAAAATAAAAAAAAATATACACCAAAGAAATACTCTATTGCTCAAGATACAACCGAGGCAGAGGCCCCGGCCGTCGATCCAGACCAAAGCACAAAAAAATAAGAGCGTTCATGCTCTTGGTTCACTGGCTGACCTTACAGCCGTTTTTATTTTACATTGACAATATAATACACTTACCCAGGGAGCCAAAGGGGCGATTATGTCAGCCGCCGGGCGTTATACGAAAGGGGGCCGGTGCCTATGGTTACATACTCAGATCTGTTCCAGTTTGTAATTATGCTTTGTGCTGTGATAACTCTTGTCATTTATTTTACACGCAAAAAATAGCGCCCTCGTCCTGGTAAGATAAGGCGCTATTTTTAGATAGTCATTTTGCCGGTGGCTAGGTGTTCTCTAGCTTTTGGCTCTCTTGTTAAGTGTATTATAATCTAAAACACATTATTTGTCAAATCCGCACATTGCCAATAATATACTTAACCGGGGAGCCGGGGGACGCGCTGCACCCGTTCCGAGCCTGTCGGAGGTGGTGCTTATGAGTACATATGAGGAATTACAGCTGATTGTATCCGTAGCAATGCTGATCATAGCAATTCTGAATTATACACATAAAAAATAGCCGTCCTGACCCTGCAAAAGTCGACGGCTATTTTTTAGTCTAACATTTTTCGCCGGGACGGGAAGGTAGTGGCTCCCTTCCGGCTCTCCTGTTAAGTATATTATAGGTCATATACTTTTATTTGTCAAACGTGTTCTCCCTTTCATCCACGTCCCCAGCCCGGCCGATCAGGAAGGGAACCACACAAAGACATTGCTTTATATACAATAGGCCTCTGCCTTGCGTATAGATCATTTTAAGCGCTGTTTTGCCGGTCCTTTCCGCATAGAAAAGGGGTAAAACATGGGAACCACAAAGACAACCACAAAAAGAAAGAACGTTCTTCCTTCCGGAAGCTGCCGGATCCAGGTATATGACTATACCGACGAAGAAGGCAAGAAACACTACAAGAGCTTTACAGCACCAACTAAGAAGCTGGCTCAAATGGCTGCAGCTGAATGGAAGGCTGACAAGGTAAAGCACCGGATCACACCGGACAACATGACACTAAAGGATGCAGCAGAACGCTACATAACTGTCAAGAACGGCGCTCTGTCCCCTTCTACGGTCATAGGGTATAGAAATATATGCCGTAACCATTTAAGCGGCTATCTGGGGCGCATAAAGCTTATTGACATTGATAGCGCCACTATGCAGATCTGGATCAGTGACCTTGCCGCAAGATTAAGCCCTAAAAGCGTATCAAATGCCTACGGCTTCGTGTCCGCTGTCATGGGTATGTTCGCACCAGACACCCAGCTGCATGTCATATTTCCTGCTGCTAAAAAGCCTGCTCTTTACTGCCCTAACGACCAAGACATAAAAACGCTGCTGTCTGCAATCTCCGGCACGGAACTGGAAAGCGCTGTTCTCCTGGCTGCTTTCGGGCCTCTGCGCCGCGGTGAGATCTCCGCTCTGGATGCAAAGCACATCCGCGGTAATATGGTTACTATAGAGTATTCCATGGTACTGACTGAGGATAAAGAATGGGTATTAAAGCAACCAAAGACACCAGGAAGCTACCGGACCATAGAAATGCCTGCATGGGTCATTGATCGGATCCGGAAGAAAAGAGGCCGCATTGTAGAGCTTACACCTAACCAGATCACACAGCAGTTTGGGCGCAAGCTTAAGCAACTGGATATTCCGCACTTCCGTTTTCACGATCTGCGCCACTATGCTGCTTCTATCATGCATGCCATTGGTATACCAGATCAGTACATATTGCAGCGTGGCGGTTGGGCTACTGACAATGTTATGAAAACTGTTTACCGGAATGTCATTGACCTGGAAGCAGTCAAGCAGAACAAAAAAATCAACAAGCATTTTGATCAGTTAAAAGCACTCTGATTTTTAAAAAGTATCACACGAAATATCACACGCGGCCCGCAAACCCTTGTAAATACTAGGAGTCTATCGGGGTTCGATTCCCCTCAGCTCCACTAAAAAAACCGCGCAAACACGCGGTTTTTTCTTTTTCCAATTTAACTTGTATTACATTTCATCTTGCATATGGTTCTATTCTGTCAGCTTTGGATACTGCAGCGCCCCATCCTTCTGCGGCGTAAGCACCACCGGTTCCGTTGCCATCCGGCCGTCTTCATCCAAATAATACCATTTCCCGCTGATGGTCTGCAGTCCTTTCACCATAGCGCCATCCCTTCCCAGATAATACCAATGTCCCTTATACTGATACCACACGTTATGGACCATTATTCCATTGCCATCAAACCAGTACCAGAGATCGCCATCTTTATACCAATCATTAACAACATAATTTTCCGAACCATCTTTCAGATAAAATCTCCAGCCGCCATTCTCCTTCTGCCATCCCATTTTCACTGGTTCCATTATCCATGTTTTCATAAACTTTTCCGGTGTTTTGTACTGTTTGATTAATGGAGTGGGCGTACTTCCCCAGTCAGGCAGATACAAATGGGGCTTATCTACAATGCTGGACCAGTCTCCGCCCCAGGCAAGACCAAGTTTCTTGCCAATTTCAGCAGCCTTCCTGAAATGACCTTTACTGTCATTATAAGCGTCATCTGCTATCTTCCCATCTCCATCCACATCCATTTTCAGATAAAAATCAAAGGCAATCCCCCACTGGTGCTGTGACCGGTAGGAACTGCCTTTTGCATTGGTTACGATATTTCCCGGTTTTGTACGGCCTTTGGCATAGAGAGCATCCTGTTCTGCTGCAGTACGCAGTGTTTCAGAAATAGCAACATTAATTCCTTCTGCCTTGCAGGCGGTGATCCACTGAGCTGCTATCTTCTGCATCCGCGGGTGGCACAATGCAATATCTCTCATATACACGGTACCTCCCTTATTTTTTCCCCACCTGCTTGATCACCTGGTGTACTCCCGTTGAAGCAAGCCCGGAAACGATACCAATAGCTGCTGCGTTAATCACATCACCAGCCGGAAACTCCGGTATCAGATACATGCCTGCAACCCCCAGAATTCCGCCGGTTACGCCACAGACTACCGGTATCACCTCATCCTTTACTTTTTCCGTCGTCTTACACGCCATTCCGCCTAAATAGCAGATCACCGTGATCGCCGCCACACCTGCAATCCCAAAATCCATATCCTCTTCCTCTCTTTCCAGCAATATTTATGGGGATATCTTCCATTGTCCTCATAATTTATCATATGCTGGAACAGCCTAAAAGGACCGATCAGAAATATTTTCTGTATTTTTGAAATCTACAGAAATGGCAAATACTCCTACTAGTTTTTCTAAATATGTAATTAAACATATTTTTCCAAATATAATGGAAATACTTTTAAATTTTACATTTTATACATTATCATCATCTTGCACCTTTTGAATTTTATATTCTACAGAAGGATCAATTATTTTCTCTTCTATCACATTTTTACCTATTTCATATCTAGTTTTTAAAGATAAATTTATAGGGAATTTAAAACTATTTATTATTTTTCCTATATCCAACGGCTTGGACACATGTGCATCCATACCGGCATCTAAACATTCCTGTACATCTGAATTGAATGCATTGGCTGTCATAGCAATAATGGGAATGGTCCTGCCCAGAGGATTTTTGCCATTACGGATCCTTTTCGTTGCTTCCAGGCCATTCATATTTGGCATCTGTACGTCCATTAAAATAGCATCATAATCTCCGAAAGCAGAAGTTTCAAAGGCTTCAACCAGTTTTTCACCGTCTGGGCAGATCTTGCAGGATGCCTGGTACATTTCCAAAATCGCTTCTAAGATCTCCGCATTCAGTTCATTATCTTCTGCGCAAAGAAATTTCATTCCTTTTAATACGGAAACTTTTTCACCTTCCTGATGCAGATATTTTCCATTTTTTTCCTGTGAACCATTGGGATCTATTGCAAAAGGAAGTACCACTTCAAAACAGCTTCCTTTATTTAACTCGCTTTTCACCTGTATCCTGCCGCCCATCAGGTCAACGATACTTTTCGTGATGGCCATACCCAGTCCTGTTCCCTGTATTTTGTTGGTCGTGGAATTTTCTGCTCTGGTAAAAGGTTCAAAGATCGTTTTTATAAACTCCGGCGTCATTCCATATCCGGTATCTGTAACTGTAATGGATATATTGGCATGTTCCGGTATACTGCTTGGCTCTTCTGTCAGATCCAGGATAACGCTTCCCCCAACAGGTGTATATTTAACAGCATTGGACAGCAGATTGATAAAGATCTGGCGCAGGCGCACAGAGTCTCCCAGAAGATGTCCATGATCGATCCCGTGAACATGGATCTTAAACTCCTGTCCCCGTTCTTCTGCCTGTGGACAGATGATACTGTCTATCTGTGCCACCTGCTCCATCAGATCAACGGGATCTTCATTTAATTTCACCTCGCTGGATTCAATCTTACTCATATCCAGAATGTCATTGATAAGTCCCAGCAGATGCTGACTGGAATTTTGGATCTTCTGGATGTGGAGCTGCAGTTTTTCCGGCTCATGGATCTCATGTTCCAGAAGAGTGGTAAGTCTGACAATGGCATTCATAGGAGTCCGGATGTCGTGGCTCATATTACTTAAAAATGTGGTTTTCGCCCGGCTGGCCTTTTCAGCAGCCACTAAAGCAGCCTGAAGTTTTCCTGGCTGGCAGCCAGTTCTTCATTTAATTTTTGTATTTCCTGAACCCGTCCGTTCCTGAATGCTTCCTTCTCCGATGGCTGCAAGAATACCCACCCCAGATAAAATGCCATAAACATACAGGCGCAAACATGAACCAGAAACGGATTGTTTCTGATCCTGAAATTTACAAATGCCAACATTCCAAATAAAAGGATGGCTCCCATAAATATGATCTTATTGGTGTGTTGACAGCACCACAATGCTTTTTCTGTTCGCCTCGTTGATCTCAGCAGAGATTCTCTTATACTGTTCTTTTTCCAGACCTCCATACAGCAGGACCTGGATGGTCTTCTTCCAAAACTCTCTCATGTACTCGTTAACCTTTATTTTTCCAATATGCTGCCAGAACCCGGATGATCTCTTCCCTGTTTACAGGCTTTGTCAGATGGGCATTCATTCCCGCCTCTTTTGTCTTTTCCTTATCTTCTACAAATGCATTGGCCGTCATCGCTATGATCGGAATGTCTTTTCCCTTGCCCTCCGGCAGTTCACGGATCTTTTTTGACGCTTCAAGACCGTCCATGACCGGCATCATAATATCCATCAGGATCACATCATAGGTGCCTGATGCTGCATCCGCAAAATATTCTACTGCCTGTTTTCCGTCTGATACTGCCGTTACTTTCGCTCCGGCTTCTTCTAACAGGAACTGAAGGATCTCCATATTTAACTGGTTATCTTCTGCAGCCAGTATGTTCATCCCGGTAATATTCCTGTTTTCTCCCTGTATTTCCTTCTTTTTCCATGCAGAGTCCACTGTCTTAAATGCCAACTTTACTGTAAATGTTGTACCTTCCCCCGGTTTGCTGTTTACATCGATCGTACCGTTCATCTGCTTTACCAGTTCATAAACAATGGACATCCCAAGACCGGTTCCCCGATATTCGGTCCTTACACGGTTATCTTCCTGTGTAAATGGCTTAAACAGGCTTTTTTCCACAAATTCCCGGCTCATACCAATTCCTGTATCCTGAACCTTAAACTCCAGACCGATATGGGATCCGTCATATTCCACTTCCCGGATGGCCAGACAGATCTTTCCCCCTTTTTTATTATAACGCAGGGCATTGCTGATCAAATTTAAAAGGATCCTTCTCAAATGGGCCGGACTGCCAAGAAACTGTCTGTGGACAACTTCATCCTCAATAGAAAACCTTATTTCCTGCTCCTTCGCCTGCACATCTACAATCGCATGGATCTTTTCCATCTCCTCATCCAGATCTACCGGTATTTCTTCCAGATGGATCTTTCCGCTTCCGATCTTGCTCATATCCAAAACATCATTGATCAGGGACAGCAGATGATGCGATGCTTTATCGATCTTTTCCAGACAGTCTTTGATCCGCTCCGGATCATCCAGATTTTTCTTGATGATCTCCACCATACCCATGATCCCGTTGATCGGTGTGCGGATATCGTGGGACATATGGGAGAGAAACTCACTTTTGGACTGATTGGCCCGTTTCGTCTCTTCATTGGACTGCTGCAGTTTTTCCTGATATTCCAACAGGGTGCGGATATATTTTTCCTGACGTCTGTCTACTTCCCAGTAACCGGCTGTAATACACAGTACAATGATGATCCCCAGTATAAATGTAATATAAAATACTTCATTTTGGTGGAATACATATTCTAAGGACCTGTTTCTGGCAAATTCCGTGATCCATTTATTTTGCAGCCTTCCAATAGTTCCGTCTTCAGACATATCCCGGACCACTTCATTGATCATGCGCTGCAGTTTTGGCTGTGTATCATGAACTGCTAAAGCCGGATAACTCTTTGTGATCACAAGGCTTGGCACCAGATGCAGATGATTTTTTTCAATGATCTTTGTGGCAACTGCACCGTGACAGATCCCGAAATCTGCTTCTCCCTGCTCTACTGCCTCCAATATTTCCGTATTGGTGCTGTATTCCAGATAATCACACTGCAGATCATAGGTGGCTGCGATCACAGAACGCGCCATTAACGCAACCTTCTTACATGCAAGGGCAGCCGCACTGTCGATCCTGCTTCTGCCATATACACGCAGTTCATCCGAACAGAAAGGGATCGTCCTTAAAGTCCCTTCCATATTGGAAAATATTTCCAGTCCCGTCAAAACATCTACTTCGTCCTCAGTAAGCATTTTCCGGCAGCCCATCCAGTCAGCCGTTTTAAACTCCGGACGCATTCCCAAGCGGTTTGCCACCTCTATCATGATCTCAACATAAAGACCTGATAATTCCCCATCCTTATTGTAATAGGAATTTGGACAGAAATCATAATCTGTTGCGATCCGCAAAACCGGCGCTGATTCACTTGTAATACCAGCCTCTATTTCTACTGTAGGCTCTGGTGAAAAAAGCCCCATCTGCCCGGCTGTAAAAAGGATCGGAACAATAATTCCCAAAGTAACAAGAAAGATCAGCACCCGCTTCATCGCCTTATGTGCCCCACTTATCTTCATTTCTCACCCATGCTTTCTTTTCCATTTTCAGCTACGTATATCTAACTGATTTAATTATACTGTCCAGCAAATTTCTTGTCAATTCATTCCCCCCGCAACCGGAATAAGTGCCTGAAGGATCATCCGTTTACTGGTTCCATAACAGGTGGATAAGGTCAGTATCTTTCTTTCTCCTTTTTGATAAGGTGTTCCATCTGTCTCATCTGTTACTTTTGCCAGGATAATGGGGCAGGTGATCCATTGCCCCTGATAAAAGATCTCTACATTGGGATGTTCCTTTAAAAATCCGGGATCCCTGTATTTTTTCAGATCACCAAACATAGAACCATCCTTCATGTTATGTCCATAAAAAATGGTATTGGCTGATACAAAAGGAATGTTCTGGCTGTCCGCAAAGATTGTTCCTCCTGACTGCTTTTCCCCGTTAAACCCATGATCTAAATAATATTTGTCATCTTTTCCCCAGACAGCTGGATAATCAATGGACGTTCCCGGAATACGGATCCAGCAATTATAATCCGGATTGATCTCTTTTAACTTTGCTTCCTCTATTGTTATTTCATCTATAGACGTACCAGAATGGTCCTGGGCATAAGAAGTTTCTGTTTTCTGTACCTCCCTGCGGATACTTTCGTATTTTTCGGCAGCCAGACGATACTTTCTTACTGTATTTCCGGTATAGACTATTCCGGCTGCAGCTCCTGTCAAAAGAATTATCCCTAAGATCCGGCGCTTTTCCCTGATCTTTAAACTTGCTTTATTTAACTTTCCCTTTTTCAGGATCCAGTAGGCGCCAATACCGACACAGCTGCCGGTTACCACTGCCAGAACCATTTTTCCTACAAACTTTGATCCTGTGACAGCTGGTTTTAATTCTACATCCTGTTCCCATTCTCTTTTCAGATCCGTATCCGGCATTTCTTCCCTGTCCCAATCTTTCTCTGCGATCAGCCCACTGTATACTGCCCTGCAGTCAAATACCTTTTTTCTGCCCCTGGCAACCAGTTTTCCATCTTCTCCTTTCTCGATCTGTGTGATCTCATAGTCCGAAGCGGGTAAACCCGCTTCGTCTAATATTTCTGCTTCTGTTATCTCATTCTGAAATTCCTTTTCCTGTTCTATCGTGATCTCCAGCCCATCTTCCCAGTGCTCATTAAAACGGCTGAACTGTTCTAAAGGCAGGATCCGCTTTGTTTTTCTTCCCGTTGTCCGGTCCTTTACCTGGACCCAGGCAGTCTCCGGTACTGTATCCACTCCTTCCATCTTTTTGTAAATGATCTCCTGGGATGCATAAAAGCTTTCATCATAGAGATTTGCATCCTGTTCCTGGGCCATTGCACTGAATGCAAACAGGCTCACTGCACCCATCACAAGTCCCAGAAACAAAACCATCTTTTTTCTTTTTCGGCTGCTATCAGAAAAACACCAGCCAGCCCCTGCCAGACACACACATGTCACCAACAGGATCCATCCAATCTGACTGTTGTCTCCTGTCTTAACACTGCTGCCGGAATATTTTCCATTTAAGCCCTTAAAGTTCCCATTTCTTCCTTTTACCTGGTAAAAAGCCTGGATCCTTCCTTTTGTCTTTTTCTGTATCTTTTCATTTTTGATCTCAAATACACCTTTTACAGTCTGATCCTTTTCTACTGTAAAATGATACAGTTCCTGACTCAGTTCATAACCATCCGGTGCTTTTATCTCTTTGAAAATATAAGTTCCATTTGGCGGGCAAATGATCTTGAACATTCCATCTGGGCCACTTTCTGCTATCTTTGCCAATCGTCCTGTCTGGTCATAAAATGCAAACACAGCTCCTGCAAGAGGTTCTCCCTTTTCATCTGTCTTTTTAAAGGAAATATACAGTTTCTTTGGCACTGTATGACTTCCGCCTCCGCCAGATGAACGGATCCGGCTGTTATAGAAAACAAACTCCTGCACTGTTTCTGCCTGGTCTAAGATCCGGATCTCCATTTCTTTGCCCTTCTCATATCCGGCCGGTGCTTCTATTTCCCTGATGATATAAGTTCCCGATTCCAGACCGTTAAATACCTGACCATTTTCCTGGTCTGATATCCATTGGCTGATCACTTCCATGGTATCTTTGCATACCAGTTCCAGCTTTGCGCCGGAAAGAAGTTTTTCTGAACTGGCTTCTCTTTTTTCTACGGATATAATGGTGCCATAATTGCGCAGTGTAATCTCCGGTATTTCTGTCATTCCATCTGTAATGGTAAAATACACCGGTTCTTCTGATTTCGTAAATCCAGTCGGTGCTTTTTCTTCCACCAGTCTGTAATCTCCGGCTGTAAGTCCTTTGATCAGATGGGGCTGCTTTCCTGTGATCCATGTTTCTACTACTACCCAGGTCTTCTCCTCTTTCATCTGATCTTTCGCCTGATATTTTTTCTGATCTTTCTTCTGACTTTCGCCCTGATCACCTCTTTCATCCGGTTCCAAAATTACCTTTTCTTCCCGTTCCAGTCTCAAAACAGCACCTTCCAGATACTCTTCTGTATCCCTTAAAAGCTTTTTCACCAGTACACGGTTGCTGTCATTTACCGGGTCATAATTAAGCTCTATCAAAGGTGTTTTTTCATCTTTATATTCAAACTGGAATTCCAGCGTTTTTTCAGAAAGCATATGTCCCGGCGCTGCTTTTGTTTCCTTTACAAGATAATCATACGGGCTGAATTTTCCTTCCTGGTCCAGATATCCGATGGGCTGGGAAGAAAACTGAGCTTTTCCTTTTTCATCCGTTACTTGCTTTTCACAGGATATGTCTAAGGTCTGGTTAAAGAGTTCAAATTCTGCTCCCTCTAAAACCTGATCTGCATCATCTGCATCATGTTTGATCACCGTCAGCCTGCCTTCTGGTATTTCATCCTGCATCTCCTTTTTCTGGATCTCTCTGGTATCTTCTATTACAAATGGGATATCCACAGACTGTAAAAATCCATAAGGCGTCATTTCTTCTCTTAAAATATAAGAACCAACAGGAATGTATTCGATCAGATGTGGTTTCAGATCTCCCACTTCAAATCCTTCTGGCAGTTCCCCATTTTCATTCTCTTCTTCTGTATACACTCCATCAGTTCCGGAAAACCATATGGCTTCCTCATCCCTGTAACGCCCTTCTTCCTCCGGAATATGCAAAAGCAGAGGCTTTTCGCTGACTGTGCCCTCTTCATCCACCGGATAGATTCCCAGCTTTGCTCCTGCTACTTCTTTTCCTCCGGTAATCGTATTCTTGCTGACCACAAGACTCAAAGGTTCATCTTTCATAACCACCTGATGGATTTTTTCCAAATGACCGGTATCTGTGATCTCAAATAAAATTGGATCCGCTGTGGCATAACCGGAAGGCGTTTCTTTTTCTGCAAGAATGTAAGTTCCCACAGGAAGATATTCAAACCGTACCGTTCCTTCTTCTGTAAAGCAATACCTGCCTTTAAGCGTACCCGGCACATTCTCCCACCGATGATCGTATTTTGTGATGGGATTTAAGCCGGCAGCGTCTGCTTCTTCTCTTCCTGTAGCCCATATTTCCATCCATTCTTTAAAACCGGCCCGTTCAAAGTCTAACAACTTATTATCTTCTCCCATAAGATCCGCTAACGGCTTATCTTCTTCTCCTTCCGGCACCTGGTAAAGGACCAGTTTTGCCAGACTGTCTTCATAGAGAAGTTCTCCCGTCTTTCCATCCTCCTTGCGGATCTCTGCAGCTGTAAAATCATCTTCCATAGTAAAAGACTGTACATGTTCTGTTTCCAAAATCTGGATATTCTGCCGTTTTCTCTGCACATAGCCCTGCAGATACGGGCACTCTGTTTCTTCTAATACATACTCCCCTACCGGAATATGATCGATCCAGTGAGGTTTTTTTGTTTCGATCCGGTTTCCTTCCTCATCTGTTTTCACATTGCCTTGATCGTCACAGGCATAACCGCTGACCCAGGAAGCATATTTCTTTCCAGGCAGATAAATTCCGTCTTCATCTGTTAATATCCTTCCCGCTTCATCTGTCGCAGCCTCATAAAACGTCATCACAGCCCCTTTGATCTCTTCCTGTGTACGGGTGTCTACCTTGGCGAAAGCTGCCCTTGTAAAGGCATTGGAATGGAAATATTCCTGAGGCTCTATGCTGTCTTTAAAAAGAATTCCCTGATAAGGTGCCTGCACATAGCCCTGTTCAAACGGAACCTGTTCTTCCTGAAGGATATAGGCCCCAAAAGGCAGGCGCTTAATCTCATGAAGGCCGCCTCTTCGCTCTGCTTCCCCTTTGGAGTCTGTGCTGTTGTCACTGGTCCAGCGTTCCTCCTTTGTTGTGAAATGCCCCTGTTTATCGTAAACAGGCAGACCATTTTCATCATCTACAGAACGTTTTTCCTTATAAACAGACTCCCCATTCTTGTCCTTATAGACCTGGACAGAATAAACCAGCTTCTTTTCTCCCGTTTCATCTGCAATGTAAGCCATGATCCGTTCATGATCATCGTATACAAAGGCCATTCCTGTTTTTACGTCTGCATAACAGATGAAGTTTCCCCGTTCATCTAATACTTTGTATACAGACTTGTCCTCTGTCCTCTCCAGGCGCCCTTCTTCGTTTAACTGGTCCAGATCATAAAAATACAGATCTTCCGGCTGGTTTTCCACCTTCTCATCCTGCCATATAGCAAGCCCGGCAGGACCGGCATCTTTTCCTGTCTCCAGGATCTGCCGCCTGCTTCCTGTTTCAGAAGCAGTGATCTTTATGGTTTTACCATCCTGAACTTCAGCTGTTACTCCCTTATAACTTCCGTCCTCTTCTTTTTCCATCCAGAGTCCCTGGTATAAAGCCAGTGTTGCTCCTGAGACCGTTACTTTAAAACGGATCCCTTTTCCTGTAAATTCCCCCTTCCGGTCATAAAGGAGTTTTACTCCTTCCATTGCTTTTAGTTCTTTTTCTGTACCTTCTATGATCTCTTCTGAACAGAAATCCATTTTCTTTGTTACTTTCCCGGTCCATGTCCCCAGTTCCCGGTCAAAATGGATCTCTCTTACATCTCCTCTTTCTTCTAACTTCTCCTTTCTTCCATATACTTGGTAAATGATTTCATCTCCTCTGTCATTTACCCATATATCTTCTTCCAGGCCGCCGCTTGTTTCTTCCTGGCCTAAAGCATCCGTTTTTAACAGGCCATTTTCATTTCCAACCAGGGAATCGCCATCCTCTACTTTCCGGATCCGCATTACAGAAGGATGATTTTCCACCGGGATCTGGCTGACTGTTTCGTAAGCATTTTTATTTCCATCTCCCGTTACCGGAATGGCATACTCATAGTTTGCAGCTGTTTTCCGTTCATATCCATCTGTTGTACCGTCTCTGTACACGTTTTCCTTATAATAGGATACTTCGTTCCCATAAACTTCAAAAGCAACCGGACGGCTTTTTACGTAACCTTCCGGTGCCTGTACTTCTACCAGGACATAGGCACCTGCCCCTAAAGGTCTGGGCGTTTCAATGTATCCCACAGGGAGTTTTTCCAGCTTTCCATGGATCAAGACTTCCCGCAGTGTAGTAAAAGAGCGGAATATCCCTCTCTCTGTGCCGGTTTCATCCACCTGGCTGATCCGCTGGGTTTCATCATAAAGAGGGACCCCATCCTGGTCTAACTTCACAGGAAGATCATCCTGTGAACCATTGTCCTGCCCCACTCTCGGATAAAGGATCTCCTTTCCATCTGCGTCCACAACCTTATTTCCTTCTGCATCCTCTGCCGGTCCAAACAGCACCTGTCCGGTTCCGGTCACACTGTTTATCCCGTTTTTCTGTGCATCCCGCTTTGCAGCATAAATGCGGAATAAAGCTCCCTCATGGATCAGATTTTCCCCTGTTTCACTGTCGATCTTTTCGATCCGCAGCCTTGAATTAAAATAGGTATTTTCAAAATCTTCCTGGGCAAATGCAATATAATTAAATCCGGCACCGCTTCCCCCAGGCTGTAAGGTTTCTATATTTCCCGTATCCGGGTTGATTCGGTCATATTCCGGTGTCAGGATGCTCCACGGTACCAGCATCGGCGCAAATTTGCCCTCAATGGCAGTATTTTTCCCCTTCATACCAGGAACCTGGTCACATATTTCCATCTGGCCATTTTCCCGTTCACTTCCGTCATAGATCACACCATCTAAAATTACATGATCCTCACTTTGTGAAATAGTTCCCGTACTGTATTCCGGCAAAATATCTTTATCAAGCCCATAAGGATAAATGGCAAAGGAACCATCTATACCATCTGCCAGGATCTTCCGGTCCTCTTCATTAAAGCGGATCTTGTATTTGCGGATCAGTTCATCCGGACTGTCACTACTGTGATAACGAAAATAGGCACTGCCGATCTCATCTAAAACCGTTTCTTCCCCGGTATCCTCATTTCGTATGATCTCCGGCACAAAGGGCAGTGTGATCTCCCTTGGTTCCTCAATCTTATAATGCCTGTTTGCCAGTTCTTTTTCCAGATCAGAAGGCATCTGCTCTTCGATCACATATTCACCATACGGGAGAGGAATGGAATACTCATAATAATCGTCTTTTCCATTTCTCTGGTTACACTGGATGGTCTTCCTGTTACCATCCGTACCGCCATTTGCATCCCGTTCCCATTCAATAGACAGACGCTCTTTTAACCCTGTAAACTGGTCCAGATAACGGGCTGCTTCTTTTCTCGCCTGGTCTAAAGCCTGTTTGTATGCCCTGTCACTGTCCATATATGGCCGGTCTTTTAAGATCTCTTCCTTATAGGATCTTATATCATAATGATCCAGGGCAAACTGGGTCAGTACCTCTTTGGGATAAATACCGCCCTTCTTCTTTTCTGCGCCTTCCATTGCGTCAAAAAATTTCCGGTAATTGCAGCTGCCATCCTCATTTCTTTCCATCAGCTGATGACCCCTGTTTTCTGCATCTTCCGGCGGCAGATAAATAGTCTGTACCAGCTCCTTATAAGCTGGTGAACTGATATCTTCTGACAGGATCTTTCCCTCATCATTCACATAAATGTTTAAAAGATTTTGCTTCAGGTAGATCCTGAATGAAAACTGATCTAAAAGTTTCCGGCCTTCTGCAGATCCATTTTTACGGAATAAGCCTAAAAAGGTAGTGACTGGATCATTATGCACAGAACCGTAGGTATTTACATTTTCATAAGAAGACTGGGAAATGTGTTTGGTAATGCGTACCGGCTGCCGGATCGCCCGTTCCAAAACCTGAACCGGTTCTTTTTCTGTTCCACCATCCTGAACTGTCTGGTTCTGACCAGGATATGCCAGATGAACATATTTTACAAAACTTCCAGGATCTGTTTCTTCCTGTTCTGCTTCTACATCCACAGCTGCTCCCATGGATACCAGATACTGATTATAAGGAACCTCTTTTCCATTTACAGAAATGGTGGTTTGTCCGGTCACTGCACGGAACGTTTCTTCTACCTCTTCTTTTTCCACGGACCAGTCTGTTTCATTTTCCACCAAAATATGATACTCTCTTTTTTCAGGATCCCAGAAAGCCTCTACCGGCTCCTCTTTCGTAGTCACATACGTGGTTTCCCGTTCTTCAAAAATGGGGACCTGTTCCATTTCCTGGATCGGTACTCCATTTGGATCTAAAAGAACCTCTCCTTCTTCATACCGTTCATAAACAGGCTCATAAATTAATTTAAGCTCATCTTCCACATATTCCCATTTTTCTTTTATGTAAGCGGTATGACTGCTTAAACGGAATTTTCCTTTGGGAATGCAGATCCAGTAATGACCATTTTCCCTTTCTTTTTTCACATAAAGCTGTCCGTCTGCCCGGTCATAAACTGCAGATCCTGCTTCTGTATTTCCAGAATAGTCATAAAAAAGTTTTGCCTGCCACTGTCCCTCTTCTTCCTTTATCTCAGAAACGGCGGCCATATTATAAAAACTGTGTTCTGTATACCAGTCAAGGATCTGTTCTACGGCCTTTCCATTCATAGAATCCAGATTTATAGAAACCCATGGTGCCCCTTCCCCGTCAGCTTCTTTATAGCCTAACTGCATAAGCATTGCCTGTGCCTGTTCCATCACATAATCAGGATCCAGGTCTTCATCCCATTTAGACAGATCTTCCGGTTTTGCTTCTCCTTTTATATAAGGGGCTGTCCGGAAATGATAGGGCACAGTCTCAGATGCAGGTACTTTTTCGTCTTCCCCCGCATCTGCTTTTAAAACAGGATTGCCATTAAGATCCCGTTTTAATTCTCCGCCTTTTGCCTTTTCATATACAGGATTTCCCAAATGATCCATTTTGGGAATTTTTTCCATTCCTGTGATCTGTTTTAAATTTTCCCTCTGCTCCTGTGAACTTAAACGGTAAAACTTTGTATTTTCCGGATAACCGGAAACTGTGATCTCATACCCTTTTTCTGTTCCAAATGCTTCTACTGTAAAATCATTCCAGGAACCGTCTGCTTCCATACTGTTATGCTCAGACAGACCTGCGCTTACCTGTACCTGCCCTGCCTTTCGCACTACATTTTCTTCTCCTGACCCCCGGTTCGTCTCCACCAGGTTCTTTCCTGTTACAGACAGTTCATATCCCTCTGACCGGCTTAGTTCTTTCACATAATAACTTCCCATCAGCAGCGGTCTTCCGATCCAGGAATTTCCATTTTCTTCCTTTCTGTCCGGATAGGTATAGCTTCCAAATCCATGATCAGAAGAATTAATGGTACTGCCGTTATATAAGGTTTCCGGCCCCAGGAAATTTTCCGGTGCCTCAATGGTCCCATCTTCTTTTACTACTGTATGCGGGACCTCCGTGTATGCAAAAAATGAGGCATTACCATCCTGATCTGTTGCTGCCACGGCTGTCAGATCATCTTTCTGGTAGATCACACCGGATCTTCCATCCGGATGTACAATGTCTGCGGCTGCAAAAAGGCCATATACAGCACCTTCTAAAGTTCCGTCTCCCTGGGTCCGGCCATAGCTTTCTTCCTGGTCCTTTTCATAAAGATGCAGATCCCGTTTATTTATATAGATCCTTCCTTCTGTGCGGTGGTCCCAGACTTTAAAACAGTAAAGGGAATTCGATGGATCACCAAAACAGGAAACATCCATCTCTCCCAGATCATCATCCTGAAAATCAGGAAGAAATGCTGTTATCCCCTCAAAATCATCATCATCTTCTGAGGAAAAAAAGATTGCTTTTACAGAATTCCATACATTTTCCCGTAAAGACTCCCATAAAGAAATCGGTTCCAGGGAAATTTCTTCTCTTGTATAAATATATTGTTCTGTCGTTTCCAGATCCTTCTTTGCGTTCGATGCAGTGGCAGCAGCTACAACTGCGTTATCTTCTGCTGCATCACTTGCGGTTGCTTTGCTTTCTGTTGCCGTATTTGCTGTTGTCCTGCTTATCTTTGCATTACTTTCCGTTGCCCGGTCATCCCAGATCTCATCCTCGTCATCTTCCTCTTCTTCATAAATATCTTCGGTCAGCTTCACTTCATGGATCGTTCTAAGTTCCTCTGCTGATCTTTCTTCCTGCGCTCCGGTTTCATAAGCATATCCGTTTTTCTTTTCTTTTTTTTGTGGAGCGGGATGAAACTGCAGCTGCGTATTTTCCCCCAGATACACCTCTGATTGCGGATCTTCTCTTCCTGTACCTTCCTTTCCTGCTGTATTTCTCTGTGCCTGGGCGGAAGCCACTGTTATTTTCTCGATTTCAAAATCTTCCCTGTGTGTCCCGTGAACCATATAGCCGGTTCTGGCCTTTTTCTCTGTTAATGTATAGCCATACTCCAGGGCAATAAAATTTTCATAGGTTTCATCCCGGTCCTCTAACATGGCTTCCATTGCTTCTGTACTCTGTTCATGGTCCTCTTCATCCTCATTGGATACATGGAAATCGCTGGAAGCTTCACACAGTTCCTGTTCCTCAAGCCACTGCTCCCTGAGACGTTCATTTTCTTCTTCACAGTTACATTCTTCCTCTTCGCCTTCCCCGTCTTCTCCATCACCGCCATCTCCTTCGTGATCACATTCGATCCATTCCGGCGCCGGATGGCCCATACAGTAGGTTTTGCTGTAATTGTAATTGCGGATATCTTTATGAAAAGCCTTTCCTTCTTCGTCGGTGGTGATCACGTCACACAGCCATTCTTCTTCCGGTTCCGGGGACATACAGTTACTGTAAACCTGACCTGTCGTTCCGTCCGGCTCCCCTTCTTCATAGCCATGTTCATTGATCTGGGAATGGTCAAAACTTTCCCATACCTGAAAATCCGCTCCTGCAAGAGGCTGTCCTGTTTCTGCACAATATTTTTCCAGATCTATTTTGTAATCTGCCTCAAAAACTTCCCTGTGGCGGAACCGTTCTAAAGGCTGCATCTGACCGCCCTGGACACTCCCCTTTCCTGTTTCAAACCATACTTCTGCCTGGGGACGCTGCATATCCAGCCAGCCCATCTGCATCTGATAAGACTCTCCCGGATAAAAGATATAGGCATAATACCGGTCATCCAAGCCTTCCACGTTTCCTGCGCTGATCCGTCCGGAAGGTTCTTCTCCTGTATAAAGAAATGTGATCTCATTTTCCCCTGGTCCCTGTGTAAAACTCCAGTTTTTATCCGGGAACTGCCAGTTTGCGTTTTTAAGCTGGGGACAGGAACTAAGATCTAAGGTCAGCTCATAATGACCGTCTTTTAAGATCATATTTTCCTTACGGCCATTCCAGGCAGGAAGACTACTTCCGCTATTCGACTCATATTCTTCCAGGCCCTTTTCCACTACCGACCTCATTTCATGAAACAGGGAGAGAACCCTTCCGTCTCTTATAGCCCATTCCAGTTTTTTCATGGTCTCTTCCTGGATATCCCAGTCCTGCTCAAAACCTGCCAGACAGCCCCAGAAATAAGTCTGCACCATGGCATACCGGGTCTTATCATAATAATTTCCTGAAACCATCCACTCATAAGCCAGTGTCATAGGCAGATACCGGTCAAAACTTCCTATGACCGGTACGGAGGTTTCCGGTGACGCACTGTACCTCTCCCAGGATGCCTGGGTGTGATTGGGAAGTTTCTTTCCCGGCTGCAGGCAAAATGCCGGTACATGTCCTTCCACCGGATTTACATAATAGCAGGTGATCGACCGGTGACTGTGGCCGAAAATGTTGATCTGCCTGTTCTGAAAGGCATCTCCCCTGATGATCATCTGCACAGGCGGTTCACCTGCAGAGGCAGAAAACGGGATTCCTGTAAAAATAAGGACGCCTGCCAGTAAGCCAGCCATCATTCGTTTCCATATTTTCGTATTCAATTGTTTTTCCCCCTTTGGAATGTGTTTTGATGTGTTTGATCTGATTTGTCCTGATGTGATGTGTTTAGATTTGATGTTTGATCTTTTCCATGATCTGAATTTTAGAAATGTTGCAAAATCCCCTGATATTTTAATCCAAACTTTCCCCTCCTTTTTCATTTTTTCACTTTTTTACAATTTTTGTGAAACTGCGGTCTGAAACGACCAAAAATAAATAGAATAAACAGATCTGACAGGGAGATCTCCCCGCCGATGGTACTAGGATAACATAAGAAAAAGAGCAAGTCAATGAGACCTGCCCTTTTCATAGCACTTTGATGATCATAATACTTTAAAATTTTGCCTGTACCAGCACATCCCCTTCATACACCACTGTATTTCCTGTAGGGATCACAGTTTCTTTTCCCCTTCGTATCATAACGATCAAAGTTCCCGCCTGCATAGGGATACGGCTTAAAGATCTTCCTTTCCATTTATGATTTTTATCCACGGTTATTTCGCGGAGCGTCATATTTTTCCGGTCTTCAAATTCCTCTGCCGCTGCGATCATCAGATCTCCTGCCTGCAAACAGGTATCTCCATTGGGAACTAACACTTCTTTTCCCCGGATCAGCACCACAACCAACAGTTTAGGCGGCAATGTGATCTCTTTTAAACATTTTCCCACATAAGGATGCTGGCTAAAAAGATGAAACTTTACAAAGCTGATGCTCTCTTCTTCCTGATAGTCATTAAATGTACGGCGCACATCTGCATTTTCATCGATCATCTGCAACTTTCCTGAGATCCATGGAAGCAGGGTTCCCTGGATAGAAATGGACAACAGTACAATGCAAAATACCAGGTTAAACAGGTTATATCCTAAAGGGACCTGGCGCAGCACTACATAGATTGCAAAAACAATGGAAGCAACACCCCGAAGTCCCGCCCAGGACACCAGTCCCATCTGCCCGATAGATGCCCGAAAACCAGCTAAAAGTGCGGCTACAGACACAGGACGGCCAACCAGGGTAAGAAAGATCATGATCACAAAAGAAGGAATGATCACCTGTGGCAGCTGGCTTGGAGTTACTAAAAGTCCTAACAGGAAAAAGATCATCATCTGTGCCACACCTGTAAGCACATCAAAAAACAACACCATATCCCGCTTGTGAGGAAGGTAGGAATTTCCTAACAGGATCCCGCAAAGATATACACTTAAATATCCATTTCCGCCGATCATGGAAGGAATTGTATATGCCAGTATAGCCGTTGCAAATACCAGAATGGTTTTTCCCTGGGCAATATCAAATTCCACTTTATTTAAAATAAACGCTGTGACTTTTCCAAAAAACACACCACAGCCAATGCCGAACAGGATCTGGAAAACCAGCATGGAACCTACATTTACAGACTGTCCTGTGAGGACTGCTGTAAGGATCACCGTCAGCATATAGGAAACAGGGTCATTGGAACCGGACTCCATTTCCAGTAAAGAGGCTGTATTTTCTTTCAGATTCAGATTTTTTGACCTGAGGATATTAAATACAGAAGCTGCATCTGTAGAACCGATCACAGATGCCACTAAAAAACTTTCAAGAAGAGGAAGTTTTAACGCCAGATGAATAAACAGTCCTGTGATCCCGGCTGTAAATAAAACACCGGCTGTTGAAAGCAGAACAGCCCTGGGGATCACCGGCCCCGCTTCTTTAATATTCGTTCCGAAACCACCATAAAACATGATGAAAATAAGACTGACGGAACAGATCAGTTCACTGAACTGATACTCATCAAAGGATATTTTAAAAATACCATCTACCCCAAAGCACATTCCCAGAAGGATAAATGCAAGTAATGACGGAACTCCCAGTTTATCGATCAGCCGTCCTGACAGAATACAGATCACAATGACGATCCCTGTAAGCAGTAAGATCTGGTTCATGGTCCACCTCTTTCCGTTTCCCAGACTCACTTTTCCCACACCTGCATACGTCCCTGTCTTCTGACGTGACCGTTCTTGCCTGGGTAGATTATATTTTGACCCTGGTATCATGATAATATGAAAGGTATTATAATGGTATAAAACCGCTCCCGTCAAAGGTTTTCCCTGTCATTTCCTGCATTTTAACAGCTTCTTTATGCTGCCTTATTGCGAAAACCCGCCCATTTTCCAAATAATTTCTGCAGCTGGTCTATGTATCCGGCCTTTTCTACTGCTTCTGCCGTCACAACCGGAAGTTCTCCCAGCTTTTCCCCGTCTATATAATAAGCGATCATGCCGGCACGTTCCCCCCTGGCTAAGGGTGCTTCCATCTGCTCTGCCAGTTCCAGTTTTTTCTCGATCTTTCCCAGATCTTCCCCCTCTGTGCTCAACCAGGTAAAGGTTCCCTCTGCCTCCAGCAGTACGTTTTCTTTCACTCCTCCTGCAACTTTCATCTCAGGAAGAGGCATTTTTTCTTTGTCCTCATAAAGCCTGCATCTGGCATAACCATAGCTTAAAAGATTTCTGGCATCAGAAAAACGTGCTTTATAATCCGGCGCTGCCATGATCACGGCGATCAGGCGGATCCCGTCTTTTTGTGCAGTAGCGGAAAGACAGTATTTTGCCCTGGAGGTGGAACCTGTTTTTAAACCGGTTACCTGGAAATCTGCTGCCATTTTCAGAAGCTTATTTGTATTTGCAAGGCCAAATTCCTTGGTTCCCTGCTTCGTCACATGAGTGATATTTTCCATCCAGATGGTGGAATAATTATGGATCTCAGGATAGCAGTTGATCAGTTCCCTGGTCATAAGGGCAATGTCCCTGGCTGTGGTCAGATGATCCGGATCTTCTGTCAGGCCACAGCAGTCCGAAAAATGGGTATTGGTCATTCCCAGCCCCTCTGCCCGTTTGTTCATTTCTTCTACAAAAGCCTCTTCTGTCCCGGAAATATATTCTGCCATAGCAACAGAAGCATCATTTCCGGAAGCGATCACAATGCATTTGATCAGTGTTTCTACGGTCTGTACTTCTCCTTCTTCTAAAAACACCTGGGAACCGCCCATGGACTTTGCGTATGCACTGGTGGTCACCTGGTCCGTCATCTGGATCTTGCCTGCTTTTAAAGCATCAAAGATCAGAAGCAGTGTCATTACCTTGGTCACGCTGGCAGGACTGCGCTTTTCGTCTGCATCTTTCTCAAACAACAGCTTTCCTGTGGATGCTTCCATTAAAACAGCGGAAGGTGCCTGTATGGAAACTGCCTGCGCCTGCCCTGAAACAACCGCTGATACCGGAATATCCGGCTCCATCCCATATACTGCCATCCCAGTCATACTGCACCACAGAACCTGAAGCAGCAGAAACATACATATCCATCTTCTTTTTTTCATATCTTCCCCTTTTACAGATCTTCTGCAATTTATTTCTTTAACATAAATATGAAAAAAGAAGCACCTGTATAACCTGACGGTTTCTAAATAAAAAGAGAACTGAAGCCCTGGATGATCTCTCACCGTTTCGGCCGCAGTTCTCATTTTTATGAAACAGGATCCTGTTTCAATTTTATTCTGTTTTAGACTTCCTTTAATGCCTGGCGGATCGCTTCAGCCATTTCCTCATATTCTGCATCTGTAAGAATGGTCTTGCCACTGTTCATCTCGAATGTACTGCCCCATTCTTCTCCACCTTTGTATTTTGGAACAATGTGGAAATGTAAATGATGTCCGGTATCACCGTATGCACCATAGTTTACCTTATCAGGGTTAAATACTTTGTGGATGGCTCTGGCAACTTTTGCAACATCTGCAAAATAGTCATTTCTCTCTTCATCAGTCAGTTCGATCAGTTCGCTGACATGTTTCTTGTGAGCTAAGATCACTCTTCCTCTCTTGCTCTGCTCTTTGAATACATACAGCTTACCTGTCTTCATCTCACAGCAAGGATAACCAAACTTAGCTAACAGTTCTCCTTCCACACAATATGCGCAATTTGGATCTTTAACCATTTCTCCCATTTTTGAGACCTCACATTCTGTTGAATTTTACTTCATTTCTTAGAATACCACGGAGATGTTAAAAAATCAACAA
>OGCM01001014.1_pt1 | contig 37632 bp, 31 predicted proteins | sample 1570151 | NCBI WGS metagenome assembly OGCM01 (sample SAMEA4370582, study PRJEB24528) | human gut metagenome
GGAGGCGGCGCAAAAGGAGTTCAGGATGGAGGACGGTAGCGTTGCAACATCGGCCTGTCGAGTAGGCCGCGCCGGTTTTTCGTCTTGCCCGCGCTCCTGATGCCGCCGGGAAATGTTTTTTCACTGCTTTGCCTCCTGTCTTCATCTTACAAAAGGCTTCGCCATGCCTGATCAGACCGTTCGACTTTTCGGCATCCGCCACCACGGGCCGGGGTGCGCCCGCAGCCTGTTGCGGGCTCTGGAAGCAATGCAGCCCGACTGCCTGTTGATCGAAGGGCCGCCGGACGGGGAATCTGTGCTGCCGTTCGTGCTCGAATCGGGGATGTGCCCCCCGGTGGCCCTGCTCGTGTACGCTCCCGACGATTCCCGCCGCGCCGCCTTCTACCCTTTCGCCGAGTTCTCCCCGGAATGGCAGGCCTTGCGGTACGGCTTGGGCCAATCCCTCCCGGTGCGCTTCATGGATCTGCCCATCGCCCATCAATTCGGGCTGGACAAGGCCTTTGAAGATGAATGTAGGGCGGCGGAAGAGGAAGCCCTGAGAGAAGCGGAAGAACATACAAAAACGGAACCCGCCGAAAGCACGGAAGAACCCACTCCAGACTCGCAGAAATCTGAAAATACCGCCATGGACACCCTTGCTGGCGGAGAGGCCCCCAAACAGCCCGAGGGCGGCGATACGGACGGAAACGCCGGAGATGAGGCGTCTGATCTGGAGGACGTTTACGGCGATCCGCTTGACTGGCTCGGACGCGCCGCCGGATACGGCGACGGCGAGGCGTGGTGGAACCATATGGTCGAGGAGCGCATCGACGGCCTTGAGCTGTTCGACGCCATCCGCGAAGCCATGACCACGCTGCGGGCCGAAGCGCCCAGACGCGAACGCGGCGAACGGGAGGCGCGGCGGGAAGCCCTGCGCGAAGCGTACATGCGCAAAACGCTGCGGCAGGCGAAAAAGGAAGGCTTCCAGCGCATCGCCGTGATCTGCGGCGCGTGGCATGTACCCGCGCTTGAAGCGGAAACGCCCGCCAAGCAGGACAACGACCTGCTCAAGGGCCTCCCCAAAATGAAGGTCGCGGCGACATGGACGCCGTGGACCTATGCCAATCTGAGCAGCCGGAGCGGTTACGGCGCGGGCGTGACCTCTCCCGCGTGGTACGAGCATCTCTGGCGCAGCGGCAAGGGCGATCGGGCCATCGGCTGGCTGACCCACGCCGCCCGCCTGTTCCGCGAACAGGACATGGACTGCTCGTCCGCCCACATCATCGAAGCCTCCCGTCTCGCCACGTCGCTGGCGGCCCTGCGCGAGCGCCCCCGCCCCGGCTTGCCGGAGCTTTACGAAGCGCTGCAAACCACGGTCTGCATGGGCGACCCCGCGCCGCTGCGCCTCATCGAGCGTCAGCTTATCGTGGGCGACAAACTGGGGACGATTCCCGAAACCGCGCCCACCGTCCCGCTCCAGCGGGATCTGGAACAGCAACAGAAAAGCCTGCGCCTGAAGCCCGAAGCCGCGCAGAAGATATTGGATCTCGATCTGCGCCAAGCCAACGATCTGGCGCGCAGCCACCTCCTGCACCGCCTGCGGCTGTTGGAAATCGGCTGGGCCGCGCCGGGAGGCGGCCGGAACGCCAAAGGGACGTTCCATGAACTTTGGGAAATGCAGTGGGTGCCGGAGCTCTCCATTGCGGTGATCGCCGCCAGCCGCTGGGGAAACACCATCCTTGAGGCCGCCACCGCAAAGGCCGTGGAGCTGTCCCGTGAAGCGGGCCTGCTCCGATTGGCGGAGCTGGTGAACGACATCCTGTTCGCCGATCTGCCGGACGCCGTGGGGCACGCCACCCGTATGCTGGAAGAAAAGGCCGCCACAGCCAACGACGTCGGCCAGCTGCTGGAAGCCATCCCGTCACTGGCGGCCATCGCCCGCTACGGCAACGTGCGCCGAACCGACGCCGGGATGGTCGCCCGCGTCCTTGAAGGCCTGATCCCCCGTGCATCCATCGGGCTGCCGGGGGCCTGCACCTCGCTGGACGACGAAAGCGCCGCCGCCATGCGTGCCCGCATCATCGCGGCGCACAACGCAATACGGCTCCTTGGAAACGAAGGGCTTTGGGAAAGCTGGCTGTCCGCCCTGCACCAGACGGCCCTGCGCGACGGGATGGTCCACGAGCTGCTGCGGGGCATGGCCGTCCGCCTGCTGTTCGACGAGCAGCGCCTCCCTGTGGAAGAAGCCGCCCGGCTGATGAGCCTTTCTCTGTCGGCGGCGGCCGCGCCCGCCTCGGCCTCCGCATGGATCGAGGGGTTCCTGAACCAGAGCGCGCTGGTGCTGCTGCACGACGACGCCCTGTGGGGTGTGCTCGCCAACTGGCTGGATGGCCTGAACGATACGCATTTTACCAATATCCTTCCCATGCTGCGCCGGACATTCTCAGGCTTTTCCGCCCCCGAACGCCGGCAGCTCGGCGAACGCGCCAAGCGCCCCGCCGGAAAGCCGATGCGGGAACAGGCCGAAACCCGTTGGGATGCGGAACGCGCTGCCCTGCCCGTCCCGTTGCTGCGGCGCGTGCTCGGCCTCACGGCACAGCAGGCATAAAAGGATGGAGGACGTTGGCTTTCGCATGGCGCTTCCCCAAAGGCATGGAATGTCACAGGGCATACAATCAAAATGATTCAAAGGCTAACACGCTCAACGGATAACGCCGGGCTTACGGCGGCTCCAATGGGCGAGCAGGAGTTGATGATGGATACGGCTGAAGGGGAACGCTTGCGGCGTTGGCGGCTGGTGCTCGGCGAAGAGGCGCAGGCAAGCTGCGGCCTTGCCGGGCTGAGCCCCGAAGACCGGCAGATGGACGAAGCGCTGGCGGCGCTGTACGAAGCGGACAGCAGGCACAGCCTGCGGGGCGGCAGCGGAGCCTCGTCGCCGCGCGTGGCCCGCTGGCTCGGGGACATCCGGCGCTTTTTCCCGGCTTCAGTGGTGCAAGTCATGCAAAAGGACGCCTTCGATCGCCTCAACCTGCACAGTATGCTGCTCCAGCCGGAAATGCTCGAAAGCGTGCAGCCCGACGTGAACCTCGTGTCCACGCTCATGTCGCTGCGGGGCATCATCCCCGAAAAGACCAAAGAAACGGCCCGTCTGGTCGTCCGCAAGGTCGTGGACGCGCTTATGAAGCAGCTTGAGGAGCCCATGCGCACGGCGGTCAGCGGCGCGCTGAACCGGGCTGTGCGAAACCGGCGTCCGCGCCATGCCGAGATCGACTGGAACCGCACGATCCGGGCGAACCTCAAACATTGGCAGCAGGAATACAAAACCATCGTACCGGAAACGCTGATCGGCTATGGCCGCAAATCGCAGCGCGTCCAGCGGGAAATCATCCTCTGCATCGACCAGAGCGGCTCAATGGCGTCATCGGTCGTCTACTCCAGCATCTTCGGCGCGGTCATGGCCTCCATGCCCGCCGTGAAAACCCATCTCGTCGTGTTCGATACCGCCGTAGTGGACATGACCGAGCAACTTGACGATCCCGTCGATCTGCTGTTCGGCGTCCAGCTCGGCGGCGGCACGGACATCAACCGCGCGGTGGGCTACTGCCAGTCGCTGATCCGCGATCCGCGCAATACCATCCTTGTGCTCATTTCCGACCTCTACGAAGGCGGCGTGGAAAAGAACCTGCTCCAACGCGCCAACGAGCTTGTACAGTCCGGCGTACAGGTCATCACCCTTCTCGCCCTGAGCAATGAAGGCGCGCCGTTCTACGACAAGGGCCTCGCCGCCAAACTCGCCGGACTCGACATCCCGTCCTTCGCCTGCACTCCCGACCTGTTCCCCGGCATGATGGCCGCCGCCATCCGTAAGGAGGACGTCAACCTTTGGGCCGCCAAACAGGGTATAGTCGTTCCCAAAGGATAACATCCATCCACCGCACGCTTTTGGAGGCGGCACCACGAGTTCCCTCCGCGCGTCACCCCTATAAAACAGCCGCCCGGCTCTTCCGTAGCGAAGAACCGGGCGTTTTTTCATCTTGCCTATAGCCGGAACCTTCCCGGAGCACGGCCTTTCAACGATCGGGGATTGCTGCGGGAAAGGCGTTTGAGGGCAATGTCCACCAAACAGAAGGGGTGAAAGGCTCCAGGTTGGCCCCTTCCTCTCCACCTCCTAACGCGTCCTTCCCTCACAGCCGGAAGCAAAGGCCACCCGGTTCAGCCCAAGCCGCTTGGCCTCATGCAGTGCGGCGTCGGCACTCTGAAACACGGTCTCGAAGAGAGTCCCGTCCATTGGATATCGGGCTATGCCGACACTACATGTCGGTTTATAGCGCTCATCGCCACGGGCGGAAAACAGCGTGCCGAGGGCCGTATAAAATTCCTGCGCCTTTTTCTCCGACAGACGTTCCGGCTCCACATCCCGGAGCAGGACAAGAAATTCATTGTCACCGATCCTGCCGATATAGTCCGAACGCCGGAATATCCGCCGCAGGACAGCCGCGACATCGTTCAGCACAATATCCCCGAACTCCCGCCCCCATGTGTCGTTGACCCTTTTAAAGTTATCCACATCAATAACAAACATCGCATGGGACTGGCGCACGTCGCTTTTCAAAAAACACAGATCTACCAGATACTGAATCGTCATCTTATCGTAGCATCCCGTGAGGCAATCCCGGTGCGCCGTTTCTTTCTCAACCAACACGGCCTGCTTGCATTCCGCCATACTCATTGCCCATTGCCCTCTCTATGCGGTGGGAAGAATCCTCTCCACCAGTACGCTCATCGCCGCCACTCCCACCGGATGCCGAAACCGTGCTCCAACCCCGTGCTCACAAACTTCCGGATTTTCTTGTGGATGCGATGGATTCACTCTTTTCAAATAACAACCCATAGTAACAACATATTACACTCATCATGGCAAACGCTGGAAGCGGAGCAACATGAAGCAGGCGGCACTCTCGGCCCCTGCCGGCATTTGAGAACATTTCCTGTTTTCGGTCAAGCGCTGCCAGCCTTTTTTGGCTATTTCCACGGAGGAAAGGCATAAAAAAGCCCCCCGTTCCTGTGGAAAAAGGAGGGCGGAAGGGGCAAGGTTCAGATAAAAACAGGAGTCAGGCAAGAACCCCGGAGATAAAAGGCGGTTCCTGTGCAAAACAGGGCAACAGCTCGCGTATGCTCCAAACCGGAAATCCCGCCTGTTCCCATGCGAGAATCCCGCCCCCGAGCTGATACGCCTTGCCCGAGGCGCTCCTTTCCAAGAGATCGGCCTTATTCTGCGTCCTGCTTCCCGAGCGGCAAAAAAAGACGACCGGCTTGCCGGAAAAACGGCTGTTCAGCCCGCCCTCACGTTCCAGTTTGTCGAGGGGAACAAGCGGACAGCCGGGAATCGCCCGTTTGAGAAATTCCTTTTCGGTACGGACATCCACAAAAAAAGCGCAGCCATTGCGGAAGAGCGTCATGGCCTCTTGCGGGGACAGTGTTTCCAGCATCAGAAAAATCGTTTGTTGAAGTCAGGGGCAACGAACGGCACACAAACCAAACGGGCATCCCGCAAGAGCGCGGCCCGTACAAGTGCAATACCACTCCCGACGGCGGAAGGTCCACCCCTCTTTCCGGCCTCCCCACCCAAGCATACGCCACGAAACAGGGCATCCGAACCGGATGCCCCGCCTTCGCTTATTTCAGGTGTTCGCCAGACAGTTTCTGCTCTCTGGACCGCTGGGCCTTCTGCACGTTTTCCTGCAGTTTCTCCAGCAGATTTTTGCAGATAAGCTTCTGCTCCGGTACGTATCCGCACAGCTTCTTGTATTCATCCACGGAAATCCCGTGGGACAGAAGGTGCTTCGCCGTCAGATTCTGAAATCCCCGGCCGCAGAGGCAGCACTGAACAACATCGTCCCCAATGGCTTCTTCAGGGCGGACAACAAGGCTGCGCTTGGTGAACTTCTTCTTCGGCGCGGCGCTAGGGGCGGCCTCAGCCGCTTCCGGCATGGGTTCTTCGATGATCACTTGTTCGCAGACAGGTTCTTCCATATCCATTGCGGACAGCTTATTATTGGCCTGAATAAGCCCGGCCTTGAGAACGGTAAATTGTTCGATGATAAACGGGGTAGGCTGTTCGGGATATCTTTCCATAACCAACTTCAGCAGTTCGGCGTCACTTATCATGCATTCACCTCCGAGTAGATTGCCTAGCAATGTAATCGACTTTTATCAGCTTGTATAGACCGTCAGGTCATAGAGGGATATTTTTTGCCTGATTGCAATAAAAAATAGAGCGCGGAGCAAGAGGCCGGCATTCCGTTTATCAGAAGTTGTCCAAGCCAGAAAACCTGTTGCGCAATCTTACTGTTAGAGTTTCGGAAGCGTTTGTCCGATTTCTTACAAAGAGCAGCATCGCGAACAAAAATCTTCTCCTGACGCGGCAATAACTTCTTCAAAAGCCGCTTTTCCCCTGTTTGGCTTGTGCACGCACCACCCTGCGTGCACAAGGATCGATTTTTTATCTTATTCCGTACCATAATACGGAACCCGAACATCTTGTTCCCAAAAGTATCTCCAATGCATTCAAGAAGATCCGTATTGCAGCGAACGGCGAGAACATATTTTCCCGAAAAAAACCCGGAGGGCATCCGCTCTGTAAAGTCATTACAGGATCCTTTATTTCCCTTGCGCAATCTTAGGGCCGACGCTGAGGCTTCTTTCTCCACTCTCAGAAAAAATGCTCCAGAAACGGATCTTCCCCAGAGTTTTGACAGGATCAAAAAAAGCGGCACCGGGATTTCCGATGCCGCCCTTTATTCCTTTACGGACAACTAGTTCTTTACGGCTTCCCCTGCCAGCGGCTTACCGTTCCATTCGCCCGTCAGGGTCCGCAGGAACCCAACGATGAGATCACGATCGCCCTTGGGGATGTCCATGCCGGAGAGATACACGCCCATGATGCGTACGGCCTCGTCCAGCGTCGTCACGGTACCGTCATGAAGATACGGAGCCGTCAGTTCGACGTTGCGCAGGTTCGGGACCTTGAAGCGGTGCAGATCTTCAGCCTTGCCGGTAAAGCCCTTGAGCCCTTCGTCGGAGCCGAGCGGATTGCCGCGATCCTCAAAGTACGCCTTCTTGAGATCCATGTATTCGAAGGACTGCCCGCCCACGGACTTGCCGACGTGACAGCTTGAGCAACGGTACATCTTGAAGCGTTGATAGCCTTCGATTTCCTGCGCGGTCAACGCCTTGTCGTCCCCCTTCAGCCACTTGTCAAAGCGGCTGTTCGGCGTGATGAGCGTCTTTTCATATTCGGCAATGGCATCGGTAACGTTCTTGCCGTTCCAGCCATCGGGATAGACTGCGGTAAAGGCGGCGGTCAGTTCGGGGTCCTGCGCGAGCTTGGCGCAGATTTCATTCCAGTCCTTGCTGCCCATCTCAATGGGGTTCATGGGAGGCCCGCCGGCCTGCTCCTGAAGGTCCGCGGCCCGTCCGTTCCAGAACTGCTTGGTATTGAACGCGGCGTTGAACATGGTCGGCGCGTTGATGTCGCCGAACTGCCCGCGGATACCTTCCGCGAAGCGCTTGTTGTCCGTACCGGCCTTCGAAAAATCATGACAGGTTACGCAGGCGACGGTATTGTCTCCGGACAACCGCTTGTCGACGAACAGCTTTTCACCGAGCGCCACCTTGGCGGCATTGACGGGAAGCGCATCCGGCAGCGGCTGCAGCGGTTCATCGGCATGACGCGGAGCCGCCAGCCCGGTGGCATAGTGGGCGGCGCGCGAGGCCTTCACCCAATCGAGGATGGCGGCCCTGTCTTCAGACGACACCCGGCTGCCCCAGTGCACGGCGGTAAACTTCGCGGGCGGCATGGTCTCGTTGACGATAACCCATTCCATCTTGGCAAGCGTCGCTTCGCCGATCGGCTTGTCCTTCGCGGCTTCGACCAGTTCCAGATTCAAGTCCATCGCCCGAAGGCCGTCGTTGAAATCCTTTTCGATGATTTCCTTGATCCCCGGAATTTTAGCATAAAACGGCAAATCATAATTCCGTGAATGGCAAGCCATGCACTTGTCCATCACAATGTCGGAAACCTTGGAAAACTTCGTCAGCTGCGGGTGGTTCGGGGGAATCCCCTTGTCGGCGCCAACGCTCTCGTTCAACGCTCCTCCTGTCACGACGGAAGCGGCCAAAACGCAGCTGGCCACCAGCAAAGCGGAACGGGTTCTCATCTTGCCCTCTCTTGTTATAAAACGATAATGCGAACGCTTCCTCTACTCCTGTTTGCGGATTTTTGAACAAATCATGCGTGAAGTCAATAGTAACAGGAATTGTTTTTGATAAAATCTTTTTTTACACAAGCAATCGCCTTGTTTTGCTCCCGATATCCAGTTCAACCGGGATAAACAGCCAAAAGCCCTCCGCCATTGCCCTCCAACATCCAGCCATTCCCCATGAGAGCCACCCGATCTTCCCCAACCATCTGCAAGTCCATAAAAATGCCCTCCCGGCCAAACCGAAAGGGCATCCTTTTCATCATCTCTTGAAGCGCCGTACTCCGAAGCATCTGCTCAAGGTTTCTTCTGCCCAGCGCCGCCGAACAGTTCCCTGTATTCCTCGTCGAAATCCTCAAAGGACAAGCGCACAGGCTTCCCTTTCGCGGCACCGGCTCCCGCGTGGACAAGCGAAGGGATCATATCGGAAACGTCGTTGAATCCGTCCCGCGTATACGAAATTTCCACAGGCCGCCCATTCTGCCAGAACCGGCAGATCACGGGATACGTTTCGTCAGGATTCCTGATCACATCACAGACCATGCCGTACCCGTACGCGGCATCCAACACGCTGTCCCCGGCGATAAACCCCATATCAGCCTCCCTTCCGCCCATCTCTTCCCCGCTTGCGACGCCGGGCCGGGAAGATGCCTCCTTCGTACGGCCTTCCGTCCCAAAAAGGAAGCCCATTAGGCTCCGAGCTCCTTACGTTTGCGCCAGAGCGTCACCGTGTTGATTCCGAGCAGTTCGGCGGCCCGTTCCATGCTGACGCCGAGCCCGAGCACGCGCCGGATGTGTTCCGCTTCCAGCTCGCGCAGGGTCAGGATATGCGGCTCCTCATCCGGACCGGACCGCACCCCTTCCCCGGCGCTCAGCGCGGGCGGCAAATCCGCCAGCGTCACTTCACGTCCGGCGGCGAGCAGCGCGACCCGTTCCATGACGTTCCGCAGTTCCCGGACGTTGCCGGGCCAACCGTACCGCAGCAGCGCCTGGCGTGCGGCCTGCGACAGCGTGGGCGGCGTGCCGTACTTGGCGGAAGCGGAGCGCAGCAGCTTTGCGGCGAGGGGCTCGATGTCCTCGGGCCGTTCCCGCAGCGGCGGAACCGTACACTCGAATACGTTCAGCCTGTAGTACAGATCTTCACGGAACGTCCCGGACTTCATCATAGCGGCAAGCTCCCGGTTCGTCGCGGCAATGATGCGCACGTCCAGCCGGATGGGCTTGTTGTCCCCAACCCGTTCGATGACCTTATCTTCAAGGAAACGCAGCAGCTTGGACTGCGCCGTAGCCGACAGTTCCCCGATTTCGTCAAGGAACAGGGTGCCGCCGTCCGCCAGCTCGAATTTGCCCGCCTTATCGCGCACCGCTCCGGTAAAAGCCCCCCGCACGTGCCCGAACACTTCGGATTCGAAAAGGTTTTCCGCGATCGCCGTGCAGGTTACTTCCACAAACGGCTTGTCCGCACGTGCCGATCTTCTATGGATGGACCGAGCCAGCTCGGTCTTGCCCGATCCCGTCTCACCGGACAGGAGCACTGTGGCATCGCTCGGCGCGATGCGCTCCACAACGGACTGGAGCGCCTGGCATTTCGGTGAAGTCAGCCCGTCGAACCAGTCACCGGACCCCGCCCGCAAGCGCGAGTTTTCCCGCTGGAGGTCCACCAGCATCTCCACCTTGCGGATGAGGTGTTCCAACTGTTCGGTGGTGAACGGTTTCGGCAAATAATCGTAGGCCCCGGCCTTGATGGCGGACACGGCGTTTTCGTACGAGGCGAAGGCGGTCATAACCACGCAGATCATCTCAGGCCAGCGCGCATGTGCATCCCGCACAAGATCTACCCCGGACATGCCTTCCATGCGCATGTCCGTCAGCAGCAAGTCCGCGCTCTTGTCTTCCAGCGCCTTGATCGCGGCTTCCGCGCTCTCCACGCCCACGGGCTGGCAGCCCATCATTTTCAGGCCAAGCATCAGCGTCCGCACGATCCCCGGATCGTCGTCCGCCACCAGAACTCGCAGCATGTGGGACTCCTTATGAGAATGAATTGGGGGAGGGGAGAGGAAACCTTTCTGGAGAAAGGTTTCCTCTCCCCTCCCCCAAGCCCCCTCCTCTCTCCTTCCCAAGACTTTCCTATGCGGGCATCAGACTGTTCCCCTATGCGGGAACGGGCCGACCGTACGCTTTTCGTTATCGTAAAAAGGCTGTCGGCTCAAATCGGCAATACCGGCTTTCGACGCAGGTCAGGCGTAGCTCATGGGGGTTGCCGTAAAACCGGGCCGCCTTCAAAGGCGTTCCGTTCATTGTTACCTGACGGTCTATTGTCTTTTCACAAAACCAGACCCCCGCGTCAAATCCTCCCCTGAACAGGATTCGATAAGCGCAAAAGTCTTTGGGAAGGGAGAGGAAAGCGTGGGGGGCCCCTCTTTCTTCAGAAAACTTTTCCTTCCCTTCCCCAATGCCTTTCTTCCCTTCCCCTACTTCGCCAACGGCAACAATACGGTAAAAACAGCCCCCCCTCCGGGATTTCGCGCATAGCGGATCACGCCACCGTGTGCTTCCACGATATCGCGGGTGATCGCCAGACCAAGCCCGACCAGCCCTTCGCGCGTCCCGGCTGTCCGCCCGTGCGAGAACGGCTCGAACAGACGCGCCTCCAGATCCGGCGGAATCCCCGGCCCATCGTCTTCTACCCGAAGAACGGCATCATCATCTTCCTGCGTGATGACGATCCGCACCGTGGAGCCGACGGAACCGACACGCAGAGCGTTGGACACCAGATTCGACAGCACCCATGCAAACCGCTCAGTATCAATGGTCACGGGGATATCGGTTTCGGGCATACTCAAAAGCAGGCGCTCGCCGGACTCGCGGGCCACCAGCTGGAAGGGGATCAGCCACTCGCGCACGCGCTCGACAAGATCCACCGTATCGGGGACAAGCTGGAGCGCCGAAGGGCTCATGCGGGCGATTTCCATAAACTGCCGGGCCACGGTCCGCAGCCGGGCGGCATCCTGCCCCACCGTCTCAACGAGCATGGACATCTCCTCATCCAGCCCCGGACGCCGGGCCATGAGATCCGCCGCCAAACCAAGGGACTGCATGGGCGTCTTCAATTCGTGGGATATCCAGTCCATCATCTCCGAACGCAACCCGTCGCGCCGCCGCTTCTCGGTCACGTCGCTCAGGAGAAACACCTGCCCCGTCACCGCGCCCTTGCTGCTGAGCAGGCTCCGCCGACGCCCGGCATAAATGCGTTCCTCACCGCCGACGCGCAGGGTGATCTCCTGCTTGCCCTGCATGTCGTCGCGGAGTCCGTCCCGCAGGGCCATGTAGTTGGGCGCACTGGTGGACAAATCCCTCCACGGCTTGCCTTGCACATCATCTTTGACCAAGCCAAGAAGCGAAAGCATACGGCGGCTGACCAGCATGACGTCCCCTGCGGCGCTCAGCACCAAGACCCCGTCCTCGACCGACTCGAGGATCACTTCAAGCTTCCGCTTTTCCACGACCAGCTTGTGCACGTTCAGCTCGTCCAGTTCCCCAAGGCGATCCCACAGGCGGGACAACTCATCGAACAACAGCCGCACTTCCAGCGTCTGCGGGTCCGGCAGATGGAGCTTCCGCCCAAGCTGCGGGCGATCGCGGAACAGTTCCGCCACCCGCCGCAACGGATGGGCCAGACGCTCCGCCACGCTGTCCGCAAGGAGAAAAGCCCAAAACGTGCCGAGCAGGAACGCCGCGCCCGTCACCGCCATCATCATGTCGCGGAACCGGGCGTTCTTGCTGAGCCGCAGGAACATGCCCCGCTCGTTGACCTGAACCAGATCGGCGATGCGGGCGTGCACGCCCCGGTAATTGGCGTCGTCCGGAGTCTGGCGGTACGCATCCCATGAGGCTTGAAGATCCGTAATGACCTTCCGCTCGGCCTCTTCGGTAATATTGCCGGAAGCCTGTTCCAGCGTGTCGGCAAACCGTTTCTCCCAGCCGAGCGTATCGGTGTCGCGGTACAGCTCGGGGAACCGGATGCCGTTCATGGCCCGTACCATCTCCTGCGCGTAGGCGATGGAGTCGTAGTTCATGCGGATGAGCTCCGAGGGAACCCGCCCCGCAATGGTGATGCCGGTCACCATCAAAACCCCGAGCGCCCCGAACAGCAGCACGAGACGCAGAAACGAGCGGCGTATCCGCTTGTGCATGGTGGGAAGAACAATCATGACGCGCTCACTTGATATACTTCGGGGTGACGTTGGCGACGTGCACATCCACGCCCACGGCCTCATACAGGAAATCCAGCAGAAACGAGCCGCGCAGCCGCTCCCGCAAGGGCGACAGCCGCGACTTGCCGAAGATCGCGTGCCGCACGTTGCGCTCGCTGGCGAAATTCACCAGCGTTTCGGCGATATCCACGCCTTCAAGCTGCACCACTTCCGCGCCGAGCCTCGTCGCCAACTGCAGGTTGTGCTGAAGCTGGCGCTGGATGCCCGCGTCTATGCGGGTCGGGCTTTCCTGCGGCCTGCGGACGTATACCACGTAACACGGCGATCCGAGCTGGTTCGCCATACGCACGCCACGGCGGATAAGCGATTCGGCATCGGTGGGCCATGAGCTCAGGGCGACCATGACCGCCTCCACCGCATACCCGGCCAAGGCGGGCTTGAGGAGCTCCTGCGCCTCGATCTTGCGGACCTGATCCCCTGATGCCTCGCGCAGGCACAGCTCGCGGAGAAAGGACAGGTTCTCGTAGGTGAAGAAGCTCGACAGCGCCCGTTCGGCCTGTTGCGGCGCGTAAATCTTGCCTTGCCGGAGGCGCTCGCGGAGTTCCTCTTTGGTCACGTCCACGTTGACGACCTGATCGGCCCGCCGCAGCACGGTGTCCGGGATGCGTTCCCGCACGGCGATGCCGGTGGCCTCTTCGACGCGCGCCGCCACGGATTCCAGATGCTGCACGTTGATGGTCGAAATGACGTTGATGCCCTGCGCCAGCACTTCGAGCACATCCGAGTAGCGCTTGTCGTTCTTGGAACCGTCCGCGTTGGTGTGGGCCAGCTCGTCCACCAGCACGACCTGCGGTTTGCGGGCAAGGATGGCCTCGACGTCCATTTCATGGAAAACGGCGTCCCCCACGCGCCATTCGCGGGGGGGGACGGTTTCCAGATGCTCGGCGAGCGCCATCGTCTCGGGGCGGTCATGGGGTTCGAGGTACCCGATCACCACATCCACGTGCTGCTGTTTCAGGCGCAGCCCCTCCTGCAGCATGGCGTAGGTTTTCCCCACACCGGCCGCGTATCCCAGATAGACTTTAAGGGACCCCTGCCGTTTGCGTTCGATGAGTTCCGCGAAACCGTCCATGACCATCCTCCCGACACGGAAAGTACTTCTTTCCTCGCCCGGCTACCGGAGTTCGTCAAGAGCCAGATTGAGGCGCAGCACATTGACCTTCGGTTCACCCCACACGCCCCATTCCGGGCCTTCCACATGGCCGCGGACGAGCTTTTCCACCGCTTCCGGAGACAGGCCGCGGGCTTCGGCCACGCGCCGGACCTGCATCAGGGCCGCATCCGGCGAAATATGAGGATCAAGGCCGCTTCCCGAAGCGGTCAGCATATCCACGGGCAACACGCCTTCGGGCCGCTCGGCGCGCAGCTCCTGTTCCGAGGCCCGGACGCGCTCGGCCAGAGCCTTGCTGGTGGGGCCATAGTTGGAACCGGAGGAGGAACCGGCATTGTACCCGGCTGCTGAGGGGCGGGGATGGAAATACTTCGCGCTGGAGAACGGCTGCCCGATGAGGGCGGAACCGACGATCGCGCCGTCCCGCAGGATCAGCGAACCCGCCGCTTCTTTAGGGAAGAAGGCGTCGGCCGCCCCGGTGACGAGCATGGGGTAAGCGGCGCACAAGAGGACGGCGAGGCACAGCGTGGACAGAACGGACTGACGAATGAGCTTGAACATGACGTATATCCTTATGTGAAAAAGAAACCTGAAGGGACGCACGCGGAGGAGACTTCCAGAGTTGGAGAGGAACGAACGCCCCTTCAGGTGGTATGTACCGACGCGGCTAGACGAGGCCGACGGCGGAAATCACGATATCAATGAGCTTGATGCCGATGAACGGGGCGATGACGCCGCCGAGCCCGTAGACCAACAGGTTGCCGCGCAGGACCGAAGCCGTGGAACGGGGACGGTAGCGCACGCCCTTGAGCGCCAGCGGGATGAGCAGGATGATGATCAGGGCGTTGAAGATCACCGCAGACAGGATGGCGCTCTGCGGCGTGGACAGGTGCATGACGTTCAGCACGCCGAGCTCCGGCAGGGCCGCCATGAACAGCGCCGGGATGATGGCGAAGTACTTGGCCACGTCGTTGGCGAGGCTGAACGTGGTGAGCGCGCCCCGGGTAATCAGAAGCTGCTTGCCGATCTCCACGATCTCGATGAGCTTGGTGGGGTCGGAATCGAGGTCGATCATGTTCCCGGCTTCGCGGGCGGCCTGCGTGCCGGTGTTCATGACCAGCCCCACGTCGGACTTGGCCAGCGCCGGAGCGTCGTTGGTGCCGTCGCCGGACATGGCCACGAGACGGCCTTCCTTCTGGAGATCCAGAATGAGCTGCAGCTTGTCCTCGGGTTTGGCTTCGGCAAGGAAGTCGTCCACCCCCGCCTCCGCGGCGATGGCCTGCGCGGTGAGGCGGTTGTCGCCCGTGATCATCACGGTCTTGATGCCCATGGCCCTGATGCGGTCGAAACGATCGCGCATACCGGGCTTGACCACGTCCTTGAGCTGGATGACCCCGAGCACGCCCCGCGTGGAGGAGGCCACCACCAGCGGCGTACCGCCTTCACGGGCCACGGGATCGACGAGGGCCTTCAGTTCCTCACGGCGTTCGGGAAGCCCGAGCGAATGCACCCACTGCAGCACGGAATCGGTCGCACCCTTGCGGAGCTGTTCTCCGGCGGCATCCACGCCGCTCATGCGGGTTTCCGCCGTGAACGGCACGCTGACCACATCCTGCGGCACCCCATTCAGGGACACGCCGAGGGTGTTCCCCAATTCCACGATGGAACGGCCTTCCGGAGTTTCGTCGCCGGAAGAGGCAAGGCAGGCGGCCTGCATCATTTCATCAATATCCACGCCGGGCAGAGGCAGGAACGCCGAGGCCATGCGGTTGCCGAGCGTGATCGTCCCGGTCTTGTCGAGCAGCAACACGTCCACGTCCCCGGCGGCCTCCACCGCGCGGCCCGACAGGGCCAGCACGTTACGCTGGAGCAGACGGTCCATCCCGGCGATGCCGATGGCCGCGAGCAGGCCGCTGATCGTAGTCGGGATGAGGCACACCAGCAGCGCCACCAGCACGACCATATCAATGTTGATGCCGTGGTAAAGGCCCAGCGGCTTCAGGGTGACGACCACCAGCATGAAGATGAGGGTCAGCCCGGCAAGCAGGATGTTCAAGGCGATTTCGTTGGGGGTCTTCTGCCGTTCCGCGCCTTCGACAAGCGCGATCATGCGGTCGAGGAAGGACTTGCCCGGCTCCTGCGTGACGTTCACGACGATGCGGTCGGAAAGCACGGTGGTCCCGCCGGTAACCGCACTGCGGTCGCCGCCGGATTCACGGATGACCGGAGCCGACTCGCCGGTGATGGCGGATTCGTCCACGGCGGCCACGCCTTCGACGACCGTGCCGTCGGCGGGGATCATGTCGCCCGCCTCCACGACCACACGGTCGCCGGGGACCAGCTTGGAGGCGGATACGGTTTCCACGGTTCCGTCCGACAGCAGCCGGTGCGCGACGGTATCCGTGCGGGCGCTGCGGAGCGTGTCGGCCTGCGCCTTGCCCCGCCCCTCGGCCAGTGCCTCGGCGAAGTTGGCAAACAGCACGGTGAACCACAGCCACAGGGAAATCTGGCCGCTGAATCCGGCGTCGGCGCCGGTCGCCACGCGGGAGAAGAACGAGGCCGTCGTAAACACGCAGCCGACGGCGACCACGAACATGACGGGATTGCGCACGAGCATGCGCGGATCGAGCTTGCGGAAGGCGTCCTTGGCGGCCTGAACGTACAGCGAAGGCGCGGTTTCCTGAGAATGGTGACGCATATGAAAAATCTCCTTGGCGGACCGGAGGGAGGAGGCGGGGCTCCGCCCCTCCCCGGCAGGGCTCCGCCCTGCACCCGCCGGGGGGAATGATTCCCCCCGGACCCCCTCGGTCCTGTGCCTGTCTTATTCCCAACAGGCTCGGATTGAATAAATCAGTTGATGTTCCCTTCGCCGCCCTTAAAACATCATTCCCCGCATCATCTGGAACTGTTCCACGATGGGTCCGAGGGACAGGGCGGGCAGATAGGTCAGCGCGCCCACGATGAAGATGATGCCGAGCAGCAAGAGGCCGAAGGTAGGCCCTTCCACGGGGAAGGAAGAATCCGAAATCGGACGCTTCTTGCGCGCGGCAAGGGAGCCCGCCACCACGAGCATGGACAGCATCACGCCGAAGCGGCCAATGAACATGGCGAGGGCCAGCAAAACGTTCCACACCGGCACGTTGGCGGAAAGCCCCGCAAAAGCGCTCCCGTTGTTCTGCGCGCCGGACGTGAAGGCATAAAGGATTTCGGAAAGGCCATGCGCCCCGGCATTATTCAGTGCGCCCGTCCCCCACGAACTCACCGCCGCCACGGCGGAGAAGCACAGGATCGGTGTAGCGCAGGCCAGCAGGGCCACCATGCACCACGTAATCTCGCGGCCTTCGATACGCTTACCGAGATAGTCGGGCGTGCGGCCCACCATCAGGCCGGCGATGAACACGGTCAGCAGGATGAACAGGATCATGCCGTACAGGCCGGACCCGACGCCGCCGTAGATGATCTCGCCGAGCAGCATGTTGAACAGCACCAGCATCCCGCCGAGCGGCGTCAGGCTGTCGTGCATGGCGTTGACCGCGCCGCAGGAGGCGTCCGTGGTCGCCGTTGCGAACAGCGAGGTGCCGAACACGCCGAAACGTACTTCCTTGCCTTCCATGTTGGGTACGGCCCCGCCCGCAATCTGCTGCAGGAGATGCGTACCGTGCAGCTCGCTGAAGTAGATCCACAGCACGCCGCCGATGAACAGGGTCAGCATGACGGCCCAGACCGTCCACGCGTGACGGCGGCTGCCCACGGCATCCCCGAGGAAGAACACCAGCGCGCTCGGGATGATCAGGATATAGAAAGACTGGAGGAAGCTGGCCAACGCCGTGGGGTTCTCAAAAGGATGCGCGGCGTTCACGTTGAAGAAGCCGCCGCCGTTGGTCCCGAGCAGCTTGATCGCAATCTGCGACGCAACGGGCCCGGTGGCGATGAACTGCTTCCCGCCCTCAAGCGTGGTCGCGGTAACGCCCGCGTCGAAATTCTGGACCATACCCTGCCAGAGCATGATCAGCGCCCCGATGATGCTCAAAGGCAGCAACACGTACAGCGTGATGCGCACGAGATCGGACCAGAAGTTGCCTATGGACGAGGATTCGTTGCGGGCGATGCCACGCACGACCGCGGCGCACACGGCGATGCCGACGGCTGCGGAAACGAAATTCTGATAGGTCAGGGCCACCATCTGCGAGAAATGGCTCATGGTGGTTTCGCCGCCGTAGGACTGCCAGTTCGTATTCGTCAGGAAGCTGACCGCCGTATTCAGGGCCAAATCCCACGAAAGGCCGGGGAAGCCTTGCGGATTCAGCGGCAGCTTATCCTGAAAAAGCAGCACCCCGAACGTGAGCAGGAACCCCGCAAGGGAAAATCCGATGAGGCTGACGGCGTACCGGCTCCACGTCTGGTTTTCGTCGGGATGAATGCCGGACAGCGAGTACACGCCCCGCTCCACCGGCCCCAGGACAGGATGCAGGAAGGTGCGGCGGCCGGAAAAAACCTGATGGACATACCGACCCAACAGCGGGCTGAGCGCCGCTAAAAGACCGATGAACAGGACAAGCTGCAACAGATCTCGCAGGATCATATTATCCTCCTAAAACCGTTCCGGCTTGAACAGCGCGTACAACATGTACGCAAAAAGACCTGCCGCGCAGGCGAGGCCAACAAGGTCAAACAAATCCATGACAAGCTCCTTGAACGTAACGCGGACGTCGGTGTTTCCGACCCGCAGGATTTCAACAGCCATCTATCCAAGGTGCGTGCCAAAATGTATAGCCAATGATTTTACAGTATTAGAAAAACGAGCACACAGAAGTTCATTACATAATGCAATCCACCGTTGCAAAACGCATGAGAACCGGCCCGCCCTTTTCCTTCAGAAGGGAGAACGGAGGAAGCAAAAACCCCGTTTTCAGAGCCCGGAAACATCCCATACAGGCAGATTATCCCTTCTAAAAAGGCGTCATCCGCCGGATGGATTGCAAAACGCAAGGACTCCAATACGGACGACGCGAACAAACCATATCCATTTTCCCTTTATGAAGATTTATAAATGCAAATGCCCAGCACCGGCTCCGCGCGCAACACCTTTCACGTGCATACGCCTTTCGCTCGGCATGAGGATGCCCGCACAAGCTCCGCCGCCGCGCCTCCCCCTTTGCAAGGCATAAAAAAAGACCGGACACATCCGGCCTTTTTCCTTTTCGATACCATTCCGCACCAAACGCGGCTATTCCTCTTCGGGAGCCTTCTCCTCGACGGCTATTTCGCCGAAACGGGCCTCGTATTCACGAAGGCTCTGGATAAGGGTCAGCGTCAGGCGTTTGGCCGTACGGGGCGTCATGGCGATACGCTCCAGCATGTCGGCGGTGACGACGCCCTTCACACCCGGCTCGGCGGAGAGATCGGTCAGGCTGACGCCAAAGGAAACCAGCACGTCATCCTGCGAGTAACGAACCTGAAAGGCATTGGCGTAGGAGGTGCCCATTTTCTCGGTATGCACGTTCAGGCGCACCTGCTGTTCTTCGGACATGACGGTTCTCCACGGTTGAAGGTGTCGGATCGCGTGCCGGATATTCCGGCTCGCTGCCTCTCAGATACCAGAAAACCCTGCCGGAGGAAATCGACAAAGCCCCTTCAAAAGCGGAGCCGCGACCGGCAAGGTGCATTTCTTCATTTATATTCCTTTACACAGGAGAACCCCTTGCCGAGGACGTTCAGCGTGTTCTCAATGATGACGAACGCCTGCTTGTCATGCCGGAAAATGAGCTCTTCCAACAGCCGGATCTGATAGTTTTGCACGACGGTCAACAGCACGGGCCTCTGCTCGCCGGTGAAACCGCCGGAACCGGATAGAAGCGTGGCCCCCCGGTGCAGATGCGTCAGGATGTCTTCACGGATTGCGGCGTGCTGCGTGGAAATGATCAACACCATTTTCCGCTGGTTGAAGATGGTCGAAACGTAGTCCATCACCTTGGAGTACACAAAAATCATGATCAGCGAATACAACATGCTGTCCGGATTATACATGGAAAAGGCCAGTACAAACAGCGTGATGTTGTACAGCAGGCTGAATTGCCCTACGCTGATGCCGTACCGCTTGTGCAGGGCGATGGAAATGATGGTCAGCCCGCCATCGCAGCCGATGGAATGCAGTACGATGCCGAGCCCGAGCCCGCAGATGCAGCCCGCGGCGATGCTCGCGAGAATCGGATCGGTGATGTTGATGGTCATGTCCAGATATTGCGTGGCCACGGAGACCACGGCCAGCCCGTACAGGCTGTACAGGACGAAACGCCGCCCCACGAACAGCCAGCCCGCAATGAAGATAGGAATGTTGAGCAGCACATTCCACACGGCCGGGCTCAGGGTTTCCGTCATGTAATTGATCAGAAGCGCCGTCCCGAATACGCCGCCGGAAATGAGCATATGGGGAATGGCGATGGCTTTCACGCCGAGTGCGAACAGGCCGCATCCGAGGGTCAGCAAAAAGAGATTCCAGGGAATGCCCCTCGCAAAGGTACGAACGGCAGTTGAGACCATACTTTCTCCGAAATAAAAGGTTGTGCCATCCCTAACCGGGTCCGGCAAAAGGTATCATTGTCTTTCCACTCAGGGATCATACTTGTCTCATATATGCTGATAACACAAGGAGGCACCATGCGACCCCTCACTCCCGACGAAGAACAGGTCATCGCCCACGGCGCGACGGAACCGCCGTTCAGCGGGCGCTACTGGAACCATAAGGCCGACGGAACCTATGCCTGCCGGCGCTGCGGCGCAACGCTCTACCGCTCGGGCGACAAGTTCGACTCCGGATGCGGCTGGCCATCCTTTGACGACGCCGTGCCCGGTTCCGTGCTCCGCCGCCCCGATCCGGACGGCCACCGGACGGAAATCGTCTGCGCCGCCTGCGGGGCCCATCTGGGGCATGTCTTCGAAGGCGAACGCTTCACCCCCAAAAACACGCGGCATTGCGTCAATTCCTTGTCGCTTGAATTCATACCAGAAAAAACATCCGAATGCACGGAAGAGGCCATCTTCGCGGGCGGCTGTTTCTGGGGAGTGGAGGACGCTTTCCAGTCCGTCCCCGGTGTCTGTGACGCGGAGTCGGGCTATACGGGCGGTACGGTGCCGAACCCCACCTACGAACAGGTCTGCACGGGCAGGACCGGCCACGCCGAAGCGGTCCGCGTAACCTACGATCCGGCAAAGGTTTCTTTCGAGGAACTCGCCCGCCTGTTCTTTGAAATCCATGACCCTACCCAGATCAACAGACAGGGCCCGGATGTCGGCACACAATACCGTTCAGCGATTTTCTACAAAGATGAGCGGCAGAAAGCCATAGCCCTTTCCCTCATGGAAATGCTCAGGGAACGCGGCTATGCGGTGGCCACCGAACTGCTCCCGGCCTCCGCCTTTTACCCCGCCGAAGCGTACCATCAGGATTTTACGGCCCGCACGGGCAGAGGCGGCTGCCATCTCCGCGTGTCCCGTTTCGGGGTATGAGCAGAAAAAAAGAAGGAGCCTTCCGGTCCCGCCCAAAAGACGGTCGGAAAGGCTCCACAACCATTTCATTTTGCCACTTCATGCAATAAAAAAAGCTGATCCAAAATTGAATCAGCTTTAAAAATCTGGTGGAGCTGGACAGAATTGAACTGACGACCTCTTGAATGCCATTCAAGCGCTCTCCCAACTGAGCTACAACCCCATGTGTGAAAAGCCTTCTATAGGAACCAGTTCCCAAAGTCAAGCCTCCCAGCACTCTTTTTCCTCAAAAATGCGCCGCACCCAAAAGATCAGGATGAGAAGCACACGCCTCCATCCGCAGGACTATCAAGAAAAAGAAAGGGTCCGTATTGCTACGAACCCTTCAAAATCTGGTGGAGCTGGACAGAATTGAACTGACGACCTCTTGAATGCCATTCAAGCGCTCTCCCAACTGAGCTACAACCCCATGCGTGAGGAAGCTTTTAGCGAACCCCGAAATGAAAGTCAACCGTTTTTTTCATGCCCCCGCCAAAAACAGTCTCCAAGGCCATCTTTAAAAGGTACGCCTTCTTCCCCGCCATTTTTACGGAATGTTTTCCCTTCTCAAACATCCCCTCTCCCAAAAACTGAAAGGCACGCACACGCTTTCTCTTTCAGTGCCTTTCCGAACAAGGATTCAATAACGTCAAAAGTCTTGGGAAAGGGAAGGATGGGGGTGAGGGGCAAGGGAGGGAGAACCGTGGGGTGCTCCCCCCTTCTTCAGAAGGGTTCCCCCTTCCCCCCCACGTCAAAACTACCGTTCCTGCGCGGCGATCCAGCTCATGGCCTCGCGCAGATCCAGCGTGCCTTCGTAAATAGCCCGTCCGCTGATCGCGCCTTCAAGGTTCGCGGATACCGACAGCGGATACAACGCCTTCACGTCATCCAACGTGGCAACGCCGCCGGCGGCAATCACCGGCACCTTGCTCGTCCGGGCCAGATGCGTCAGGGCGGGCACGTTCACGCCGGTCTGCATACCGTCACGCTCGATGTCGGTATACACGAGGAACGCCGCGCCGTCTTCAGCCAGACGGGGAACCACATCATCCACCGTATACGGCGTATCCCCCACCCAGCCACGGGTCTTCAGGCGTCCGTTTTCCGCATCCAACGAAACGCCGATGCGACCGGGGCAGGCATGGCACAACGCCGCGAAACGGGCGGGATCTTCCAGAGCCAGCGTACCGATGATCAGACGGGCCACACCCGCATCAAGCCAGCGATGGGCAGTTTCCTCGTCACGGATACCGCCGCCAAGCTGTACCGGGATGGAAAGGGCTTCACAAATCCGGCGGACCAGATCCGTATTCGGCGACACGCCTTCAAACGCGCCGTCCAGATCCACAAGATGCAGGAACTTTGCGCCCTGCCCCTGCCATTGCAGCGCCGCCGCAACCGGATCGTCGGAAAAGACCGTGGAGTCGTCGGCACGCCCGCGCCTGAGGCGCACAGCCTGCCCCCCTTTGATATCCACTGCGGGAAAAAGGATCATAAACCGAACTCCTTGATCATCTTCTGCATCCCTTCCATCGCCAGCTCCTGCGCCGTGAGCCACTTGGCGCCGCGCTTGAGGAACGTATCAAAGTTCATCAGGTTATCGCTCAGGCCGACCTGCTTTTCCTTGAAATGGGAACGGGACACCAACGCGCCGCCGGGTTCGCGCACGTCGATCAGATAGAAGTCCATATTCACGGCGGCGGACGTCGTCACACCCGCGCTGCTCCCGGCCCGTTCACGCCAGTCGAGGATTTGCGGGACGATGAGCAGATCCACGCCCATGTCCTTCCCGATCTTGGCCCAATGGGCCAGCGCGCCATTGCGTTCGCGAGGATCCGCGCCCCCGGCCTTGGGAATGAACACGTACGAGCGGTGCGTCGTGGTCTTCAAAAGCTTCATGAGTTCTTCATTGAACGTGGCCATAGCCTGATCCGAGGCCAGCACGCGATCTTCAGGAATGAATCCCGCGAGCAAATCCGTCGTGCCCTTGGGCTGTTCCACGCCGACGACACCGACCTTCAAATCGGGGAGGTCCGGAGTGCTGGGCGTCGTCTTCTGACAGGCCGCAAGCAGAGATATGGATACGGCCAAAACCGCGAGACAGAAAAAACGGCGGGTCAGTCTGCTCATCAGTCGAGACTCCCTTTGGTGCTCCGCACCACGTTACCTGTGAGAGAAACGGCCTGAGCCAAGGCAAGCCCCAACCCCTTAGCCGCGGATTCCAGCAAATGATGCCCGTTCCGGCCATACAGGAACGCGACATGCACGTTCATGCGGGCGGCGGCGGCAAAACTCTTATAGAACTCACGCCAGACGTCACGCTCCTCACCCGCGAGCACAGGCGGCAGCAACTCGTCACCCCGCCACTCCAGCCACGGGCGCCCGGAAATATCAAGCGTCACCTCGGCCAGCGCCTCGTCCATCGGAACACGGGCAAACCCCACACGGGCAATGCCCTTCCGGTCGCCCACGGCCAGCGCGAACGCCTGGCCAAGGCAGAGGGCGATGTCTTCGGCGGAGTGATGCGCATCGATATGCGTATCGCCCTTGCAGGTCAGGGACAAATCAAACCCGGCCCAGAACGCCGTCAGGGTGAGCATGTGATCAAGCAGGCCAAAACCGGTGGCGACGGACGTCTTGCCGCTGCCTTCAAGGCACAAGGTCAAATCGATATCGGTTTCCGCCGTGGTTCTGGCGACGTGTCCGGTACGGATCATGCCCCACCTTCCTCGGCCGCCTTTTCCCGCTCCGCCTTCTTCTTGCCCACAAGCGCGGCCACCCAGATGCTGACTTCATACAGCACAAGCATGGGGCCCGCCATCATAAGCTGCGAGAACACGTCCGGCGGCGTCAGGATGGCGGCGACGACAAAAATGGCCAAGATGGCGTATTTGCGCACGTCGCGCATCTTCTGCGCGGTAATGAGGCCCATACGCGCCAGGAAGAAGCTGAACAGCGGCATTTCGAAAATGAGCCCGAAGGCAAGCACCATCTTGAGCGCAAAGCTCAAGTATTCGTCGATCGACAGCATCGCCACGATATTGTCGGTCGAATAGCTCATGAAAAACTCGAAAGCGAACGGGAATACCCCGAAATAACAGAACACCCCGCCCAAAATGAAGAACAGCGCCGAAGACAGGGCCAACGGGATGATGTATTTCTTTTCCTCCTCGTACAGGCCCGGCGCGATGAACGCCCAGATCTGATAGAACAGGAACGGGCACGCCACGAACACGCCGGCCACGAACGCGACCTTCATGTCGACGAAGAAGCCTTCCGCAACCCCCGTATAGATGAACTTGGAGTCGGCGGGCATGACCTTCAACAGCGGCAGGGAAAGATAATAGAACAACTGCTGGGCGAAGCCGTAACAGGCGAAAAAGCCGATCAGGATGGCCAAGAAACCACGCACGAGGCGCTTGCGCAGCTCCCCGAGGTGCTCCAGCAGGGTCATGGGCCGTTCTTCTTCCGGCTCTTCTTCCTCCCCGGAAGGAGGGTCGACGGGGGCCGGAGGCTCACCGCCAGCGGCGGGCGCGGGCAATGCTTCCTCTTGCGGCCAAGCCGACGACGCGCCCTCGGGGATTTCGGGCAGCCCCGCCGAAGCGTCGGCATCGGCGGAGGCCGCCGCTTCCGGATTCCCGGCAATGGCTTCCTCAACCGGAGGAACCGGTTCGACGGCGGCTTCTTCGACCACGGGAGTGGATTCAACGGCGGCTTCGTCCGGCTCCTTCGAACCGGAGACGCCCGGAGCGTCTACCGCCCCGGGCTCGTCCTCGGACTCCACAATCGGGGAATCCAGCAAGATTTCCTGTTCCTCCGCCGCGCCGGAGGGCGCGACGGGGGTCTTGTCTTCGCGTTCTGTCATGCCTAACCCTTTACGGAAGCGTCGGTTTCCGTCGGGGCGGCTGCCGTCGCTGCGGCGGCCGGTTTGGCGGCGGGCGAAGCCGCTTCAGCGGGCTTCGTAGCCGCGGTGGCTTTCTGTTCGGTGCCGAACAGTTCCTTTTCCGCTTCCTGCTTGCGCTTTTCGTGCTCTTCGAGCTCGATTTCCGTATTCAGTGTCCGCTGGAATTCCGTAGAAACCTTGCGGAATTCGCCCATGGCCTTGCCGAGCGTCCGTGCGATCTGAGGAACGCTTTTAGGACCAAGGACAATCAGCGCTACGACGAGAATCACCAGCAGTTCTGTACCGCCAATACCAAACATGATAATGCCTCGCTATTCCCATTCAATGGTGCTCGGCGGCTTCGAGGAGACGTCGTACACCACACGGTTCACTCCCTTGACTTCGTTGATGATCCTTCTGGAAATCCGTTCCAGCAGATCATACGGCAGACGTGCCCAGTCGGCGGTCATGGCGTCCACGCTGTCCACGCAGCGCAGGGCGATGACATGCTCGTACGTGCGCCCGTCGCCCATGACGCCCACCGTCTTCAACGGGAGCAGCACGGCGAAGCCCTGCCAAATCTTACGATACCAGCCGGCATCACGCAGTTCCTGCTGCACGATGGTGTCGGCCTTGCGGAGGATATCCAACCGCTCACGGGTCACTTCGCCGATTACGCGGATGGCGAGGCCGGGACCGGGGAACGGCTGACGCCAGATGACGGATTCGGGCATACCGAGTTCCGCGCCCACCTGACGCACTTCATCCTTGAACAGTTCACGCAGCGGCTCGATGAGCTTCATGTTCATCTTTTCCGGCAAGCCGCCCACGTTGTGGTGGCTCTTGATGACCGCGCTCGGCCCCTTGTGGGACACGGACTCGATCACGTCGGGATAGAGGGTCCCCTGAGCCAGCCATTCCACGTTGCCGATGGCGCGCGCCTCTTCATCGAAGACGTCGATGAAGGTGTGACCGATGATCTTGCGCTTCTTCTCAGGGTCTTCGACCCCGGCGAGCAGATCGAGGAAACGATCCTGCGCGTTCACCAGCTTGAGGTTCAGATCGAAGTGCTCGCGCAGGTAGGTGACGACCTCGTCGCCTTCACCGGAGCGGAGCACGCCGTTATCCACAAAGATGCAGTGCAGGTTCTTGCCGATGGCCTTGTGCAACAGCACGGCGACCACGGTGGAGTCCACACCGCCGGAGAGCGCGCAGACCACATGCCCGTCGCCCACGGTTTCGCGCACTTCGTTGATCACACGCTCCACAAAGGAAGACATGGTCCAGTCCGGGGTGATCTTGGCGATCTTGAACAGGAAGTTGCGGAGCATGGTGTCGCCGTCCACGGAGTGGTGCACTTCGGGGTGGAACTGCACGGCGTAGATCTTGCGGGCCTCGTCGGCCATGGCCGCCACTTCGAGCGTGTCGGTGCTGCCGGTAACGAGGAACCCCGCCGGAGGCGTCTTCACGGTATCGCCGTGGGACATCCACACGCGGGAAAGCTTGGTCAGATCAATGCCGTCCCACAGGGCGCAGGAACGAACGAACCGCAAGTCGGCGGGGCCATACTCGCGGGTTTCGGACTGTTCCAACCCACCACCGAGGTTGAAGGCCAGAAGCTGCATACCGTAGCAGATGCCGAGGACCGGCACGCCGAGGTCAAGGAATCCCTTGTCCAGCGCGGGAGCGTCCTTTTCACCCACGCTCGCTGGGCCACCCGACAGGATGATTGCGGAAGGCTGCATGGCTTTCACCTGCGCGGCGGTGACGACGCAGGGGTGGATTTCGGAATAGACACCGGCTTCACGCACCCGACGGGCGATAAGCTGGGTAACCTGAGAGCCGTAGTCTATAATGATAACTTTACTGGGCATCGTATGTCCTTTTGTTCGAGAGACAGCGTTGTCTCAGAGTCTGTCAGTGTCAATGAGAATCCCGGGGTGTCAGGGAAGGTGGCGGGGAGGGCCCTCCCCGCCGAAAGGGGACCTACGCGTTGTCCACGCGATAGTTGGGAGCTTCCTTGGTGATGATGACGTCGTGGACATGGCTTTCGCGCAGGCCCGCGGCGGAGATTTCCACCATCTGGGATTTTTCGAAGAGTTCCTGAATGGTCGCCGCGCCGCAGTAGCCCATACCAGAGCGGACGCCGCCCACAAGCTGGTAAATGGTCTCACTGGCCACACCGCGGAAGGGCACGCGGCCCACGATGCCTTCGGGGACGAGCTTCTTGCTCTTCTGCTGGAAGTAACGGTCGGAGCTGCCTTCCTTCATGGCGTCGATGGAACCCATGCCGCGATAGATTTTGTAGGTACGGCCTTGATAGAGGATGGTTTCGCCCGGGCTTTCCTCGGTGCCCGCGAGCAGGCTGCCGACCATGACGGAATTCGCTCCGGCGGAGAGGGCCTTGACCACGTCGCCGGAGAATTTGATGCCGCCGTCGCCGATACAGCAACGGTCCATTTCACGGGCGGCGCGGGAACATTCCATGATGGCGGTGACCTGCGGAACGCCCACACCGGCCACGACGCGCGTGGTGCAGATGGAGCCGGGCCCGATGCCCACCTTCACGGTGTCGGCGCCGGCCTTCAGCATGGCGCGGGCGCCTTCATAGGTCGCCACGTTGCCCGCGACGAGCTGGCAATCCGGGAACGCGCCCTTGATGGCGGACACGGCATCCAAAATGTTCTTGGAGTGGCCGTGCGCGGAGTCGAGCACGAGCACGTCAACGCCCGCGGCGATGAGGGCGGCGGCGCGCTTCTCGCCTTCCGGGCCCACGCCGATGGCCGCGCCGACGCGCAGGCGGCCCTTGCTGTCCTTACAGGCGTTGGGGTACTTCTGGACCTTGTCGATGTCCTTCATGGTAAGAAGCCCGGCAAGCTCGCCCTTTTCGTCAACCACGAGCAACTTTTCGATGCGGTGGGTGTGCAGGTGGTGCTTGGCTTCCTCAAGCGTGGTTCCGGTGGGAACGGTGATCAGGTTTTCGCTGGTCATCACGTCCCGGACCTTGGTCCCGGCGAGATCTTCAACAAAACGGACGTCGCGGTTGGTCAGGATGCCGACCAGCTTCTTTTCCCGGACCACGGGCAGGCCGGACACGCGGTACGCGTGCATGAGATCCAGCGCGTGCTCGACGGTGTCGTCGGGCTCGACGGTGATGGGATCGATGATCATGCCGCTTTCGGATTTCTTGACCTTTTCGATCTCCAGCTTCTGGCGCTCGATGCTCATATTCTTGTGCACGATGCCGATGCCGCCGGCGCGGGCCATGGAAATGGCCATCGCGGACTCGGTCACGGTATCCATCGCGGCGGAAACCAGCGGAATATTCAGAGAGATGGACGGAGTCAGCCAAGCGGTCACGTCCACCACATCCGGCGTGACTTCAGAATAGGCGGGCACCAACAACACATCATCGAAGGTCAGGCCTTTGCTCAAAATTTTGGACATCGTGCCCTCCTGAGGACAAAGACGCTCCGGGAGGTCGCGCACACCGGAGGCCGTAAATGTGAGAGATAAAAATGGAATGGATAAATGTACTCTGGCGGGACGTTATTGTCAATCTGAGGCCCGGCCGGAAACGGCCTCTCCATGTTTTTGCAACCATGCGGCGTTCCAGCGTATCCGCACCGTTTCCGCAGCGTTCCCGCCCGGCGAATAGAAGCCTTGTCACTTCGTTCCAGCCCGTGTAACATACGTTGCGATCCCTTCAAACAGACGCATCAGCGTCAATATTAAGGAGCACGTATGGCTTACAACCGCATCCTCTTGCCCGTCGATGGTTCCGAACACTCCATGCACGCCGTGGCCCACGCCGTCAGCCTCGTCCGCGAAGGCGGCGAGATCGTCGTCGCCACGGTCCTCCCCCCCATCCCCAACGTCATCGGCGGCGATGCGCGCAAGGAAGCCGAAGAGGCCGTCAAGACCGACGCCAGTCTCATCACCCAGCCCGTCATGGACGTCATCGCCAAGGACAACATCGCCTGCCGCGAAAAGATTGTTCTCCATACCTCTACCGCCGAAGGCATCATCGAAACCGCCGAAGACATGAAGTGCGACCTGATCGTCATGGGTTCCCGCGGCCGCAGCGACATCGAAGGCCTTCTCCTCGGCAGCGTCACCCACAAGGTGCTTACCCTCGCCACCGTCCCCGTGCTCGTCGTACGGTAAAAAGCTTCCGGTACGCTACCGGACGAACAGGCTGGGGAGGAGAGCCTTTCTCGAGAAGGGATCTCCCTCCCCAGCCAGACAGCCCCTTCCTCTCCCGAGATCCCCGGCCGCTAAAGCCGCGCGGAAGAAGCTTCTCCGTCGGCGTCCTATGCAGGGCAGGAAGGCCTGCCGCATCTCCTCGCCCACAGCAGATTCGGAGTAGGGTCCGGGGCTGGAGATTCCAAGAGAGGCCCTTCTCCCCCACCCGCCTATGTTCTACATCTCTCTCCTGCTCGCGCTGCTGGCCGTTGCGTGCCTGATCTTCGTCCCGAACACGGTGATCCTTCTGAGCTTCGTGGCCATCATGCACGGGTTCGCCGTCTACAGCGCCTGCCATGCCCTGCTGCACAAGCGGGACTCGCGGGCGGCCCTCGGCTGGATCGCCATCATCCTGTTCATGCCCCCGGTCGGGCTGCCGCTGTACTGGCTGTTCGGGATCGCCCGGATCGACAGCCAAGCCGTCCGGCTTATGGAAAAAGCCGCCCAGAAAGTCATGGGCGGCCTTGTGGACCTGCACGGCAAATCACTGACGGAAAAACCGGAAGGGTTCATCGACAAGGACGAAGTCCCGCACGCATGGCACTACCTCGTCAACCCCGGCTCCAGCATCACCGGCCGCTGTATGCTCGAAGGCAACGACCTCACCGTGCTGCACAACGGCGAAGCCGCCTATCCGGTCATGCTCAAGGCCATCAGCGAGGCCAAGGAACGGGTCTTCCTGTCGAGTTTCATTTTCGGTTACGACGAAGTGGGCAAGAGCTTCGCCGCCGCCCTGCGCGCCGCTGCCGAACGCGGATGCGACGTGCGCCTGCTCATGGACGGCGTGGGCTCCTTCCACTTGTGGCCGAGCTGGCGCAAACGCCTCGGCCCGGACGTCAAGCTCGCCTACTTCCTGCCGCCGCGCCTCATCCCGCCCCAGTTTTCCATCAACCTGCGGACGCACCGCAAAGTCCTGATCTGCGACAGCGAAACAGGCTTCACCGGCGGCATGAACATTTCCCAGAACCACCTCGCCAACCTGAAGCGCCGCTCACGGGTGCAGGACGTGCACTTCCGCTGCCTCGGCCCCATCGCGCAGCAGCTTGAAATCGCCTTCCTCATGGACTGGAGCTTCGCCACCGGGGACCACGCGAACTTCACCGTGCATCCCGTGAAGAAACAAGGGAGTTCATTGTGCCGCATCCTCATGGACGGCCCCGGCACGCCCGAGGACACCATCCTCGATCTCGCCTGCGCCCAGATTTCGGCGGCGCGGCATTCCGTGCGGATCATGAGCCCGTACTTCCTGCCGCCGCACCGTCTGCACGGCGAGCTGGTGAGCGCGGTCCTGCGCGGCGTGGACGTGAGCGTCATCCTGCCCGGCGAGAACAACCACCGCCTTGTGGACTGGGCCATGCGCCACCAGATGCCCATGCTGGCGGACAGGGGCGTGAAGATTTACCGCCAGCCCCCGCCCTTCGCCCACACCAAACTCCTGCTCATCGACGGCGAATACACCCTGCTCGGCTCCGCCAACCTCGACCCCCGCAGCCTCAACCTCAACTTCGAGCTGGTCATGGAAGTGCTGGATCTCCGGCTGGCGGAACAGCTCAGCGCCTTTTATGACGAGGTACGAAGCCGTTCCGTTTCCGTCCCGACGACCTACCCGGCGCTTCCCTACCGCCTGCGGAACGCCGCGAGCTGGATCTTTTCGCCGTATCTGTAGTCCCTTCCAGCTCAAGATTCACCTCAAGCCGTCCGATATGCACGTCGGTCAGCCGCACGGTGACGGCCTGCCCCAGACGGAAGCGCCGCCCCGTACCCACGCCGATGAGTTCCTGACGGTCCGGATCGTACTCGAACCAGTCGTCGCGGAACGTCGTGAGCCGCACCATGCCTTCGACGGGCATCTCGTCGAACTCCACGAAAAAGCCGAACTCCGTCACCCCGGAAACGACGCCGGTGAACGTCTCGCCGGTGCGCTCCCGCAGCAGGAGGCACCCGAGACGGCGGGCGATTTCCCGTTCGGCCTCGGTCGCGGCGCGTTCTCGGGCGTTGCACTGGTCCGCCGCCATAAGCAGCTTGTGCCCGGCGAGGATCGGCCCCGGCGTCGCGCCGAGCGTAAAGGACAGCGCCCGGTGCACCAGCAGGTCGGCATAGCGCCGGATGGGTGACGTGAAGTGGCAATAGCAGGGGGAAGCCAGCCCGAAATGCTCGCCCGCCTCCGGAGAGTACCGGGCCTGCATCATGGAGCGCAGCACGAGCCGCCCCACAAGGTACTCCTGCGGTGTGCCGTTGGCCTGTACCAGAATGTCCCGGAGACGCGACGGCGAAGGCGTTTCGCCCCGCTTGAGGGTCAGGAGATCGCTCTGGGCGAGGTCCGTGGACGCCAGCGTGCGGAACAGCGTGGACAGCCGATCCGGATCGGGCGCGGGATGGATGCGGTACGGGAACGGCGTGCCCTTCTCCGTGAGGAAGCGGGCCACGGCCTCGTTCGCCGCCAGCATGAATTCTTCGATCAGCCGGTGCGCGAACAGCCGGACGCGCCGCTTGATGCCCTCCACTTCGCCTGTGGAACGATTCACGATGAACTGCGCCTCGGGCAAATCGAAATCAAGGCTCCCCCGCGCCTGACGCCGTTCGAGCAGAAGATGCGCCAGCGCTTCGGCGTCCTTTAAATACGGATGCCGCCCCGCCAGTTCGCCGCCGTGGTCCAACGCCTCCTGCACGCCTTCATAGGTGAGCCGTCCCCGCGACCGGATCACGCCCGGGAAAAACGCCGACGTGCGCGGGATGCCCCGATCGTCAAACCCTACCCGCGCCGCCATGACCAGCCGCTCCTCGTCGGGACGCAGGCTGCACAGGCCGTTGGACAGAACCTCGGGCAGCATGGGCTCCACGGAGGTCGGGAAATAATAGGAGTTGCCGCGATCACGAGCTTCCCGATCCAGCCGCGAACCCGGCAGCACGAAATGGCTCACGTCCGCGATGGCGACCCACAGTTCCCATACCGCGCCGTCGGGCGCGCCGGGAAGCCGCCGGACATACACCGCATCGTCAAAATCGCGGGCGTCCTCGCCGTCGATGGTCACGAACGGCACGCCGCGCAGATCCTGCCGTTTCGACGTGGATGCCTTTGAAACCCGGTCGATGGGCAGCGCGTCCTCCACGCCGTCGAACGGTTTCAGCCCTCCCAAATCCGCCGCGCCTTCCGCCGCGCGCTTTTCCAGTTCGGCGGCCTCGGCCAGCACGTTGGGCGGGAAGTCCAGAGGGATTTCGTGGTTCAGCTTGGTCAGACGCTCCTGTACCATCGCGTCTTCCTCAAGCCCGAGCGAGACGCGGGCCGTGCCCCGCCAAAGGCCGTCTTCAACCTTCTCTTCCGGCGTCACCAGCAGCAGTTCCCCGATTTTCGGCGCGGCCTTCAACGCGGAAACGTCTACATCAAGCAGGAAGTCGAGCCGGGGATCAGCCGGGCGGCACAGGACGCCGCGCGGCGTCTGGTTCCGGGTGACGTGGACGGCCAACTCCTTCTGGCGGCGTTCGAGCACGCGGATGATCCGGCCTTCCGGGTTCCGCATCTTTCCGCCCCGGTGCTGCGGGGCCGGTTGCAGGGCCACTTCCACGCGGTCGCCATGCCACGCGTCGCCAAGAAAGCCGGGATGGATAAAAATATCGGGCTGCAACCGGGATTCCACACGGTTGCGCTTGCCGCCGTCAACGGGCTTCGGGGCGTCCTCGGCTGACTCCTGCACCGCGTCCGGGGTCACGAACCCAGCCCCGGAGCGCTGGATGGACAGCACGCCGGTTACGATCCGGGCCTGCGACGCCTCCACCCACTTGCCGCCGCGAAGCCGGATGACCCGGCCTTCGGCTTGCAAAGCGTCGAGCAGGTTCTCAAGCGGTTTCTTGTCCCGCCGGGACAAATCAAGGAAACGGATCAGATCGTCGAGGCGCACGGGATGACGGATTTTGCCCATCAGCCCCAGCACCTCCTCAGCGTCCAGCCCGCCGGGGACGCTCACGAACGTCTGTTCGTCGTCCGTGCGGCGAGCGTTCTTTTTACCGGGCCGGGCCGGGCCGGAAGCGCCCTTGCGGACGGTATCGCCAAAGTACCCGCGCTGGCGGGGATGTTTTTTCATAGGAAAACCTTTTTGGATGTGGAAAGAAAGGGGAAGAGGAATCGGGGAGGGGAGGAAGCCCCCTTCTGGAGAAGGGGGCTTCCTCCCCTCCCCGCCCCCGACCCCCTCCATCTCCTAAGACTTTTAGAGGCGGGCGTCAGGCCGGGGCACGATGCGCGGCCGGACCGCCCGGGGGATTCTTTACAAGATGACGGATTCGGGACGGGAAAAGAGGCATGAAAGAGTATGGCCCAGATGAAACGGGCTGGCAATGCGTGAGAATGCGGCGAACCGGCTCAGGAGAAAGGCGGATCGGCCTCGGCGCTACGGGCAAGCTGCTTCTCGCCCCATTTGTAGAGTTCGCGCAGGGCCGGGAGCAGTTCCCTGCCCTGCCCGGTCAATGAATACTCCACCCGTGGGGGGACTTCGCCGAAATCGTCCCTGCGCACGAGCCCGGCGGCTTCCAGTTCCCTCAGGCACTGGGTCAGCATGATGTTCGTGATGCCGACGACGCTCCGTTTCAGCTCGTTGTAGCGGACGGATTCCGCGTCGAACAGATGCCAGAGCACCGGCAGTTTCCATTTGCCGCCGATCAGGTTCAGCGCATGGATGATCGGACACGGCACGGTGTATACGTTCGTGCCGGGAAGTTCCGTACTGTATCCGGTACGCCTCTTTCCGCCCATGACAACAACCTTCCTATAAGGTTCATAAAAAAACAACATCTTATCAAACAGTGTAAGGCAGAAAAAACTGCGTACTTGTTTTTTCGCAGCCGTTTCCCAATACTCTGAATGCATCAGGCCGGAGTCCCGGCCCCAAACGCAAGGAGAACGCCATGACGTATTATGCCATCAACGGAAGCCCGAGGAAAACCCACAACACCGCAACCATCCTGAACAAAGCCCTTGAAGGCGTGAAGGCGGCCGATCCACAGGCGCAAACGGAACTGATCCATCTCTACAGCCATGATTTTTCCGGATGCGTGAGCTGTTTCGAGTGCAAGCGCCTCGGCGGGAAAAGCTACGGCAAATGCGCCGTCCGGGACGGTTTGACGCCGATTCTGGAGCGCCTCGCCGATGCGGACGGCATCATCTTCGGCTCGCCCGTCTATTTCCACAGCATTACCGGCAAGATGCGCATGTTCTTTGAAAGGCTGCTCTTCCAATATTTCGTCTACGACGCCGACTATTCCTCGCTGGCCCCGAAACGGATGCCCACGGCGTTCGTCTACACCATGAACGTGCCCTACCAAGTCATGCTCGAGAGTCACTACACGGAGAGCTTCCAGAGCATGGAGCTGTTCATTGGGAAAATCTTCGGCAAGCCTGAAACCCTCTATGTAAACGACACGTACCAATTCAGCGACTACAGCAAATACAAGGTGGAATGCTTCTCGGAACCCGACAAGGCACGCCAGCGGGAACGGCAGTTCCCCATCGACTGCCAAAAAGCCTTTGAATTGGGCAAGGATCTGGTAAAACGCAACAGCTAGAAAAGCCCCTTGCGCTTCGCCCACGCATCCAGCCAATGCGGGAAAGCGGCCTCGGTCCACAGCGCGGGCCCGAAGGCCGCTTCAACCCGCAACGCCCACGCATCCGCCAGCCTCAGTTCCCGCAACTTCACGGCGTCCTTGCTGGTGCAGATGACGGGCATACCGAGCCCCTCCAGCTTTGCCGCGTCTTCCGGCGTGTAGGCATGGTGATCGGGATAGGCAATGAATTCTGCGGGCTCGCGGCCCATGAACCGGGCCACCGTTTCCCGTACCTGCGCCGGATCGCCCACGCCCGTCGCCAGCGCATATGGTTTCCCGGCAAAAACCTCGGCATCCCGGCATTCGTCCGTTCCTATCTCGCGCAACGAACTCGGGCGCAACGAAAAACTGAACAGCGGGCGACGGAATCCGGCGAGACGCCGTTCGCAGGCCGGGCGCAGGCTCTCCCACGCTTCCGGCGAGCACTTGATCATGAAAACATCGGCCCGCTCCAGCGCTTCCGGGCCTTCGCGCCATGCTCCGGCAGGGATCACGCGGCCCCAGCCGTCGCCCAGATCGTCAGGCCGCAGGAGGACGATATCGAGATCGCGCCGCACCTTCACATGCTGGAATCCGTCGTCCAGCACGAACAAATCCGGGCTCAGCCGTTCCTCTGCCCAGCGCCCCGAGCGTCTGCGGTCCGGGTCCACCATCACCGCAGCGGACGGGTGCTCAAGCGCCAGCATGAGCGGTTCGTCCCCCGCCTCTCCCGGCGTCCGTGACGGCGACACATGCAACGGCAATTCCGGAGGCTGTGCCTTATACCCCCGCGACAGCACCACCGCCCGCAGCCCCCGCCCCTCGCTCCAGCCGAGCAACCAATCCACCACGGGGGTTTTGCCCGTCCCGCCCCATGCGATGTTCCCCACGGAAACGCACGGGCACGCGGGCCGGAACGCGGGCGAGCCTTCGTTTTCCCATTTTGCCCTGCGCGCGGCCAGTATTCGGCGGTACAGCAACGAAACCGGCGTCAGCAGCGGCCTCAGTCGTTTTTGCCAGATCAACGGGTTCATGGCGTTCCTTTTGGGGAGAAGGGAGGGGAGGAAGAGGAAGATTGGGGAAGGGGGAGAACCTTTCTGGAGAAAGGTTCTCCCCCTTCCCCAAACCCCATCCCCCACTCCCAAGACTTTCGCCTTTATCGAATCCCTTTTCCCAGCTTTTCCGACTGCGGAGAAAAAAGTTGAGAGGCTTTTAACGGAACCACTTCAAAAAGAATGCGCTTTCAAGAAAAAAGTCTCCAAGATGCTTCTTTTCTTCACGACCAAGAAAGACGAAAAACTCCCACGTATCCCCCGCTCTCCGAACAGGGATTCGATAAAGTCAAAAGTCTTTGGAAGGAGAAGGGAGGGAGGGGGTTCGGGGGAGGGGAGAGGAAACCTTTCTCCAGAAAGGTTTCCTCTCCCCTCCCCCGATTCATCTTCACTCCCCAACCTTCAACAACATATTGTCAATCAGCCTCGCCTTGCCAAGACGAATGGCAAGCGCGCACAGAGCCATGTTCTTAATGCGATCAACCTTGGTCAGGGCGGCGGGATCGACGATGGAGATGTAATCCTCCTGCCCTGTGGGGAGATGCGCGGCCAGATAGCCACGGACGGCCTCAATGATTCTGGCGGCGTCGCGTTCCCCCCCGGCGGCGAGACCGGCGGCCATTTCGAGCGACTTGCGGATCTGCGGGGCTTGGGCGCGCTCTTCGGGCGTCAGGTAAACATTGCGGGAGCTGAGAGCCAGCCCGTCGGCTTCACGCACGATGGGCCGCCCGACGACTTCCACAGGCACATTCAGATCGGAAACCATTTTCTTGATGATGGCGAGCTGCTGCCAATCCTTCTCGCCGAATACGGCAAGGCTGGGCTGGGCCAGCATGAACAGCTTCAAGACCACCGTGCACACGCCCCGGAAGTGGATGGGGCGGCTGAGGCCGCACAAGGTGTTGGCAAACGCGGGCACTTCCACCCATGTGGCGTGATCGGGCGCGTACATGTTTTCCGGCTCGGGGGCATAGAGTACGTCCCCGCCCAGATCTCGGACCAGTGCGGAATCTTTCTCAAAATCGCGCGGGTACGCTTCCAGATCCTCGTTGGGGCCGAACTGCGTCGGATTGACGAAAAGGCTGACGATCACCTTGTCGGCCACCGAGCGGGCATAGGAAATCAGGCTGGCGTGCCCGGCGTGGTAATACCCCATCGTGGGCACAAGGGCCGTTTTCAGCCCCTGACGCCGCCACTCGGCACACACGAAATGCAACGCTTCCGGAGAATGAATGATCTGCATCGTCTTTTCCATCTCCATAACAGGGAGAAAACTGTTACTCGGTTTCGCGCAGCCGATCTTCCAACCGGGCGCGCTCTTCCTCATCCATATTGAAGCTGTGCGCCGGAGTGGGGAACGCCCCGCTGCGGACCTCTTCGGCATAGTCCCGCACGGCCTGCTCCATCAGGGTACCCAATTCCGCATACCGCTTGACGAAACGCGGCGTAAACTCGCTGTACAGCCCGAGCATGTCATGCAGGACGAGCACCTGCCCGTCGCAGTCGGCCCCCGCCCCTATGCCGATGGTGGGAACGGAAACCCGGGCCGTAATCGCCGCCGCGAGAGGCGCGGGAATGGCCTCAAGCACAATGGCGAAACACCCGGCGTCTTCGAGCGCCGCCGCCTCATCAAGCAGCTGCCGTGCTGCTTCTGCGCGCTTGCCCTGCACCTTGAAGCCGCCAAGCTGCGCGGACCGCTGAGGCGTCAGGCCGATATGCCCCATGACGGGTA
>OGCM01001043.1_pt1 | contig 36930 bp, 33 predicted proteins | sample 1570151 | NCBI WGS metagenome assembly OGCM01 (sample SAMEA4370582, study PRJEB24528) | human gut metagenome
CCAAGTGGTAAGGCAATGGTCTGCAACACCAGTATCCACCGGTTCAAATCCGGTCTGCGCCTCTTAAAAAGCTTTAGTTACAGATAACTAAAGCTTTTCTTTTTGCATTGCATGATAAAGACGAATCCTATACGCATTTCCATTTATGAAATACATCCTGATAAAAATTTGAAACTTTTTTGAGAAATACTCCGTCTAATCAACAGAAAGACGAAAAGAGGAGGTGACGCTGTGACAGAGCATTTGGAATTGGTAAAAAGAGCGAAGAGCGGGGACGAGGAGGCATTTATTCGGTTAATGGAGTCGCAGTCGGACTGTATGTATAAGATGGCGAAAACCATTTTGAAAAATGAGGAAGATGTGGCTGATGCAATGGCGGAGACGGTTCTGGTCTGTTGGGAAAAGCTTTCTACGTTGAAGGAGAACCGATATGTGAAGACATGGATGATACGGATATTGATGAATAAATGCTATGATCTGCTGAGAAAAAAAGAACTTTTGCTGACGGAAGATACTGTGTCGGAAGCAGATGCACGGGAAGATGGATATGGAATGGCAGAGTGGGAACAGGTGTTACAAGGTCTTGATGAAAAATATCGCCTAGTGATGCTTCTCTATTATGTGGATGGGTTTAAGATACGCGAGGTCAGTGAAATATTGGATATTCCGGCGGCAACGGTAAAGACCCGACTGGTACGTGGGAGAAAACAGCTGGCGGATGAGATGAAGATGGAAAGGGGGAGGATTTTATGACGGAACGGGAAAAAATAGAAATTTTACAGAAGAAAGCAGAAATACCGGAAGTTGTACGGAAGAAGATGCAGCTGGCATACGGTCAGATCCGCCAGGAGAAACGGATGCATGAAGAGATAGAAGGGCAGAAAAATGAACGCGGAAAAACTGTAGTTTCGAAAAAGAAAGTGGCTATCATTCTGGCAGTGGCTACCCTTTCTCTGGCAACGGTATCTGTGGCAGCCAGGGTATATATCCGGTGGTCGGATGGATTAAAAGAAAAACTACAGCTGACAAAGGCACAGGAAGAAGAACTGGAAGAAACAGGAGCAGCAGAATCGACAGGAGTATCCTGCACCAGCCAGGGAATCACGGTTACTGCATTGCAGAGTATTACCGATCAGAATTTCAGTCAACTGGCGTTTTCAGTAAAAGGATACTCAGTAGAAATGAAAGAACAGCCAGAATTTGAGCAGATTATTGTGAAGATAGATGGAAAAGAAGTAAATGTTTCCGGAAGTTTCCGGAATTTCGGTGAAGAGGATGAGCCGGTCTATCAGAAAGCAGATGGAACGATGGAATATCTCATGCAGATTGATACGAATGAAAAAAACGGGCTGGCATGTAAGAAGATGCAGGTAATCTTAGAAAATTTAGGTACGGTAAACAAACAGGCAGAATTTGTTCCGGATGTAAAAGGAAGCTGGAAGCTGGACTGGGAACTTGCAGGCACGGAAAAAGAGGAAGGATTGCCGGTCGATCAGGCGATCGGAGATACAGATATGGTAGTAAAGTCCATAGAGGGTACGCCATTGTCGCTGACGATCCATTATGATATGCCAAGAAAGAAGATTACAAAACAATCGTATGGCGATGATGGGGTGACTACATGGGAAACGTATGAAGAACCGTGGTTTTTATATGGATTTCGCATGAAAGACGGAACTGTCCGGCAAATGGTTTTCCAGTCTCAGGAGCAGGGATATGATGATGAGACAACGGAGGCCTATACAGTACAATATGCAACGGATCAGATTGTAGACGTGGAGCAGATTAGCAGCTTGCTGTATGTAAAACCTGGTGGAAATCTACAGGAACCGGAGGGGGATGAACTTGTTGAGGTGAGACTTCCGGAGTGATTTACGCAAGCAACGAGCCAAAGTTCCTGCCGGTATGAGAACCTGGTGACTGTTGCGATAACGTGTAAAATTTGCGAGTGTGTTACTTAGCAAGAAAAGTACAGTAAAAAGGTGGCAGATTCAGTCAGAAAAGATTGAATCTGCCACTTCTTTTTTGTACACTATAGAATAGACGGACAGCGTATGGGGGTATGCTGTCGGAGGGTAACTGTGAACTTATGTAGCAGCCAGAAAGATGTTGGGGTCAAAGGTATTTTGCCTCCTTTGACACCGGATTGTTCCGTACTTCGTACTCTCACAATTCTTAGAAATTGGAAAGTATAAAAGAATAAAGATACGAATGGAGAAGAAAAATGGGAAAAGAAACTGAGCAGAAACAGGAAATCGTGAATCAGGGGGTTCATACATATAGTCAGGAAGAAGCGTATGTGTGGCCGGAGGAACCGGTTTTACGGGAGCAGCTGGAGTGGTTTCAGGATCAGAAGCTGGCGTTGATGGTGCACTGGGGAGTGTACAATCAGCTTGGCATGGTGGCGAGCTGGGCACTTAGCGATGAGGATGCGGAGTGGTCCAGAAAGACGGTGGACTGGACGGATGACGGGGAGGTTTTTAAGAGGCAGTACCGAGCATTAAACCGTGCGTTTGATCCGGTGGCTTTTCAGCCGGAGGAATGGGCGAAGATGGCAAAGAAATGTGGGTTCCGGTATCTGATTCTGACCACAAAACATCACGACGGTTTCTGTCTGTGGGACACAGCATATACAGAATACAAGACGACGGCAGAGGACTGTCCGTTTCATACACATAAGTATGCGGATATCGTCCGTGCCATGTTTGACGCGTTTCGAAAAGAGAAACTTGGGATCGGGGTGTATTATTCAAAGGCGGACTGGCACTGTCCGGATTATTGGGAAAAAGAGAAAGTATTTACCGGAAAAACGACAAGGAATCCCACCTATAATCCAAAAGAAAATCCGGAAGCCTGGGAGCGTTTCCGTGCATTTACCCGCGATCAGATCCTGGAACTTGGAAAGCAGTATGGAAGGTTGGATATCCTCTGGTTTGATGCCGGATGGGTAGCAGCAACAAACGGACAGGATATCCGGCTGGGAGAGATCGTGGAGGAAGTGCGAAAAACGCAGCCCTGGGTGCTGGCAGTAGACCGGACGGTGGGTGGTGCTTATGAAAATTATGTCACACCGGAGATGTGTGTGCCGGAAAAACCGCTGCGTGTGCCCTGGGAGAGCTGCCTGACGCTGGGAGCTGATTTTAATTATGCGTACGGAGATCATTATAAATCACCGAGAGAACTGGTAAATCTTCTGGTCAATATTGTGGCGAAGGGCGGAAATCTGGCATTAAATATAAGCCCTCAGCCAGACGGAAGGATCCCGGTGGAAGCATGGGAGAGCCTGCGGGGACTGGGTGTGTGGATGCAGATGTACGGGGAAGCGATTTACGGAACACGGATCTGTGCGCCGTACCGGAGCGGAAATCTGGCATTTACGCAAAAAGGCGATGCCGTCTATGTGATTCGGCTGTATCCGGAGGAAAGGGAAGCAGTAGAAGAGAAACTTTTGATTCCCTATCAGGGGAAAATCCGCGGGATTTCCATGGTAGATACGAAGAAAGAGGCTGACTGGAAGATGACGGAGGAAGGAATACAGGTGGTGATTCCCCAAGAGTATCGTGAGGGAGAGACGCCGATTGCGATTGTATGGAAGATAGAACGGTAATAATTATTCAGTAGGCAGTATTTCACGAGGCGTATTGGCTTGCAACTGTGAAGAGATTGAACAATTACGAACGATAATGAAAAGTATATCCGCTGAGACAATGTGAAATCAGATAAAAACGGGATATGAAGAAAGTAGCAGGTAACAGGAAAAATAAGAAGTTGAAAAACGGGGAATAGAGTATGAAAATGATATTTGAAGCACCGGCAACTGTCTGGCAGGAGGCATTTCCGCTGGGAAACGGGCGGATAGGAGCGCTGATGTTCGGGGACGGGGAGGCAGAGACACTTTGCCTGAATGAAGATACCCTCTGGTCGGGCTATCCGGGGGATCCGCGCACCGGTATGGGATATGAGGATATCAAAAAAGCAGAAGTGTATGCAAAAGAAGGGAGTTACCTTCAGGCTACACAGGTGTTGAATCAGGCACAGGAGACGGCGGAAGATGTAGAGATGTATGAGCCTTTCGGCACGGTACGGATCCGGTTTGAGGGAGAACGGGAAATTGCGGACTATCACAGAGAACTGGATCTCGAGACAGCAACTGCCCGGGTGACATATCGAAATCACGGGCAATCTTATGAACATCGTTGCTTTTGCAGTGCACCGTCACAGGTTCTGGTGTATCAGATCCGGGCAGAGGAAGCATTTACCATAGTGGTCACGGCAGAAGACGGGTTTCTTACGGGAACCAGCTGGGACGGAAAAATATGGAAAATGCAGGGGCAGATGCCGGGAAAAAGTAAGATTCCTGTGGGAGCGAAAGAAGGGGACGGCAGTGAGTTCGTTTTTTCGGAAAATCCGCAGGAAAAAGGAATGCCATATGAAGGCTGGTGCATGTTTGAGACGGAAAACGGGGGATTGTTCCGACAGAGATGGGAGTTCGCTGTGTCAACGTTCGTGAAATTACTATACGGATACTGATTCGTTCCGGGTTTGCAGGTGTTTCCAGACATCCGTATACGCAAGGAAATGCTCCCGCAAAGCTTTTACTTCAGGATCTGGAGCAGACCGGGATATCCGTAGAAGAGTTGTGGAAAGAACATGTCGGAGAGTATCAGAAGTATTTTCAGAGAGTGAAACTGACGCTTGGAGATGACAGCAGAGACGGAATGGATCTTTCGAAACGGCTGGAACAGTATAAAAAAGATGGCGAGGATCCAGGACTGGATTAGCTGTTGTTTGATTATGGACGGTATCTGCTGATTTCCTGTTCCCGACCGGGCACACAGGCGGCAAACTTGCAGGGTATCTGGAACTGCGACCGGATCCCGGCGTGGAAGAGCGATTATACGGTAAATATCAATACCGAGATGAACTACTGGATGACCGGTCCGTGTAATCTTCATGAACTGGCAGAGCCGCTGGTGCGGATGAACCGGGAACTGCTGGAAAATGCGAGAGAGACAGCGCAGAAGTATTTTCACTGTGAAGGTGCGGCGTGCTTTCACAACGTGGATCTGTGGAGAAAGACATCACCGGCTGCAGGATTGGCAAACTGGGCGTTCTGGCCGTTTGGCGGGGCGTGGATGTGTCGGAATCTCTATGAGGAGTATCTGTTTACGCTGGACAGAGAGTATTTGCAGGAGATTTTTCCGGTGCTGGAGGAACATGCCAGATTTTGCAGCAACATGTTACAAAAGACGGGTAAAGGACTGGCAGTGGTTCCGGCGACATCGCCGGAAAATTGTTTTCTGGATCAGGGAGAAGCAGTGCCGGTGGCACTGTATACAGAAAATACTCTGGCAATTATTCGAAATCTGTTCCGGGATTATCTGGAAGCATGTGAAGTATTAAAAAAAGAGGGTGCTCTTTCAGGAACGATCTGTGAACAGCTGCCTGCGATCGTACTGACACAGCTGGGAAGTGACGGAAGGATTCAGGAGTGGAATGAGGAATTCACGGAGGTGGAAGTAGAACACAGACATCTATCTCATCTGTATGAATTCCATCCGGGACGGGGTATTACGAAAGAGACGCCGGAACTTCTGGAAGGGGTGAAAAAAAGTCTGCTTGTCCGTGGCGACGAAGGAACCGGCTGGAGTCTTGCGTGGAAGATTCTGATGTGGGCAAGGATGGAAGACGGCGCGCATGCGGCAAAACAGGTGGCGCAGATGTTGCAGGTTCGAGATCCGTTTGCAGAGATGTCTGTCCAGGGTGGTGGTGTATACCCGAACCTGTTCTGTGCGCATCCACCGTTTCAGATTGACGGAAATCTTGGATTTACTGCGGGAATCGCAGAGATGCTGCTGCAAAGCCACGGAGGAGAACTCGTGATCCTTCCGGCGGTATCGCCAAAGTGGAAACGAGGCTCTGTACAGGGGCTGATCGCCCGGGGTGCGATTACGGTGGATATTGCATGGGAAGGAGAGTGTGTGAACTGTTGGCTGACGAGCAAAACAGACCAGGAAGTCCGGGTGCGTGTGAAAATGCAGGAGAGCAGGACGGTATTTTTGAAAGCCGGAAATAGAGTAAAATTTGAATAATTGCTTACATGCAAAGATATCCTGCGGATAGAAAACAGAGATTTGTTTTAGCAATTAAGGGATTTCTGGTAGTTTGCGAGAAGAAAATATAACGAACCAAAATAAGGAATGCAGTTTATGAAAAACAGCAGCCGGTGTATGCTTCGAATTTTTAGGGAAACATATACCGGCTGTTGATTTATTCAAGGGAAACGAATCAAAGTCTGTATTTGTACAAGACAATTCCTGTGATACTAGAGCGTGTCTGAAAAATCATTTCCGCAATCTGCAAGCCCCAGTTTGCGGTATATTTTACCCTCATTCGGTTGCCGTAGCCCGCTACGCCGCCCTCATTCGGATAAAATCTCCCACAAACTGGGACTCGCAGCTCACGAAAAGCCTTTTTCAAACACGCTCTAGGCAGGGATGTGTGAGGTTCCCTGTACAGTCTGGAAAATAGATTCTGCGAATTAAGACTTTGACGGAATAAACGGTGCGATCGCTCCTGCTACATTCGAGATCGGCATGGTCTGGAGCCATATATGTCCCGGGCCGGTGATGACGGTGTTGAAGATGCCTTCCCCGCCAAAAAGCATATTTTTCACACCGGGAACGGTCTGGATATCCATGGAACAGGTGGCTTCCATAGCAGCCAGATAACCGGTATCGACGATGATCTGCTGACCGGGCTGCAGGTCGTATTCGACAACATGACCGTCAAATTCCAGGAATACCATTCCTTCTCCGGCAAGGCTTTGCATGATAAATCCCTCACCGCCGAAGAGTCCGGAACCGAAGCGTTTCTGGAAGAAAACAGAAAGGTTTACCCCGGCTTGGAAGCGAGAAAACCGGACTTTTGTACAATCAGTTCCCGCCCGGGGGAAATCTGGTAAGGAAGAATACTTCCCGGGAAGCAGGAGGCAAAAGCAATCATGCCGGGACCGCCCTGGGCAGTATAGATATTCTGAAACATGGATTCACCGGAAAACATTCGTCCGAAAGCCTTTCCGATGCCGCCGTTGGTAGAAGTCGCCATGTGCATGTTTGGAGACATCCAGCTCATGGCTCCTTTTTCTGTGATCATTTTTTCACCGCCGTCCAGATAACAGATAACAACGGGTAAAGTGTCGCCCTGAATTTCATAACGCATAGTATGTACCTCCTGTATAGAAAATTTGCAGCTGTTCAGTTATGAGCAAGTAGCGAAGCGGATTGCGAATATCCGCTTGAATGAGTTCCGGGGTTTTTTACATCCTGCCTGGAACAGTGAAAATCATGGTTATGATGATGTTTCTACTGGTATTATATCAAAGTAGACAGCTGGATGATATGGAATTAAGAAAAAAGTAAACAATAAAATTTGAAAAAAGTGTTTGACAAATATATATGTATGTGGTAATTTATAGAAAAAATTTAGTGTAGTAAACCGTTGAAGCGGAGATCAAAGCAGTTATGCGCGCACAGAGAGTCCGGGAGGGTGAGAGCCGGGTGGAGATGCAGGCTGCCAAATGGACCGCTGAGGGCGCAGTGAACAGCCATTATTTCGAATCGGCTCAGTATTCTGCGACGTGGGGCATACGTCAGTTGCCGGGAATATGCAGTTATTCCGCAAAGCGCACAGTGCAAACTGTGAAACAAGGTGGTACCGCGGGTAGTTTATCATACGCTCGTCCTTGACAGAAGAACAAGTTTCTGTCGAGGGCGGGCGTTTTTTCGCGTTGTGTATCAATAATTGATCCGGTGAATCAATTTTGATTCGCGGGCAACAAGTCAAGGTTCATGCTTGCTTGAGACTTTCGCGGCAGGACAGAAAAACAAAGGGAAAGACAGTAACAGAAAAGATTTACAGGAGGTGCCCGAATGTATCCAACATTAGAAAAGGTAAAAGAAATCGCAGCCAGTGGAGAGTATCGCAGGATTCCCGTATGTAAGGAGTTATATGCGGATCGATATACACCCGTAGAAGTGATGCGGGTTTTGCGGAAAGCAAGTAAGCATTGTTATCTGCTCGAGAGTGCCAGTCAGACGGAGGTGTGGGGAAGATTTTCTTTTCTCGGTTATGAGCCGGCGATGGAGATCACCTGTACGGATGGAGTCCTGAATATCCGCAAAACCGGGGAGGATATGGTTGTGACAAAGAAAGTGGAACATCCGGGCGATACTCTGCGGGAGATTATTGAACAGTATAAAACACCGGTGATGGAAGAACTTCCACCATTTACCGGCGGGCTGGTAGGGTACTTTTCCTATGACTATATCAAATACAGCGAACAGAAATTAAAACTCGAAGATAAAGAGCAGCAGGATTTCAGGGATATGGATCTGATGTTGTTCGATCAGGTGATTGCCTTTGATCATTACCGTCAGAAAGTGTTGCTGATCGCCGGAGTGATGACCGATGATCTGGAAGCGTCTTATCAGAAGGCAGAAGGAAAACTGGAAGAGATGGCACAGCTTCTGAAAACCGGACCGCATATGGAATTCGAAAAACTGAAGCTGGAGTCCGATATCCGGCCACAGTTCCCGGAAGCGGAATACTGTAAGATGGTGGAGAAAGCCAAACATTACATCCGTGAGGGTGATATTTTCCAGGTGGTATTATCGAATCCGATGCGGGCGAAAGCGACAGGAAATCTTTTCGATACCTACAGGGTGCTGAGGGCGACAAACCCATCTCCGTATATGTTCTATTTTTCCAGCGACGATATTGAGATTGCGGGAGCATCTCCGGAAACTCTGGTAAAACTGGAAGCCGGGAATCTGAGTACTTTCCCGTTGGCCGGAACCAGACCGAGAGGAAAGACAAGGGAAGAAGACAGGGAACTGGAAGCCGGACTTTTAAAAGATGAAAAAGAACGGGCAGAACACAACATGCTGGTGGATCTGGGAAGAAATGATATCGGAAAGATCAGTAAGATCGGCAGTGTAAAAGTGGAGAAATATATGTGTGTGGAACATTTTTCACATGTCATGCATCTTGGTTCTACGGTAGTCGGAGATCTGCGAGAGGATAAAGATGCGGTGGATGCCGTTGATGCGATCCTGCCGGCCGGAACACTCTCCGGAGCACCGAAGTTCCGGGCCTGTCAGATCATCGAAGAACTGGAACACAGCAAACGTGGCATCTACGGTGGGGCGATCGGTTATCTTGATTTTACAGGAAATCTGGATACCTGTATCGCAATCCGCCTGGTTTATAAAAAGAAAGGCGAAATCTGTATTCGTTCCGGTGCCGGTATCGTGGCGGACAGCGTACCGGAGAAAGAATTTGAAGAATGCTGCAACAAGGCACGGGCCGTGGTTCAGGCAATTGCACAGGCACAGGAGGGATTGGAATGATAGTACTGATTGATAATTACGACAGTTTTTCTTATAACTTATATCAGCTGATCGGTTCCGTGGAGCCGGACGTCAAAGTTGTACGAAACGATGCATACACGGTGGAAGAGATCGAGGTGATGAAACCGGAAGCCATCATCCTTTCTCCGGGACCCGGAAAACCGTCTGATGCAGGAATCTGTATTGAGGCGATCCGGTATTTTGCAGGAAAGGTTCCGGTCTTTGGTGTGTGTCTTGGACATCAGGCAATCTGCGAAGCATTTGGTGGAACGGTGTCCTATGCGAAAGAACTGATGCACGGAAAACAGAAAGAGATTCATCAGATCGGTGAAAATCAGCTGTTTCAGGGGCTGCCGGAGACATTTCAGGCAGCGCGGTATCACTCACTGGCAGCATTAAAGGAAGAACTGCCGGAAGAACTGAAAGTGACTGCGGAGTCGGAAGACGGAGAAGTGATGGCGGTAGAACACACAAAATATCCGATCTACGGTGTCCAGTTCCACCCGGAATCGGTGATGACACCGGATGGTAAGATTATGATAGAGAACTTTATGGATGTAGTCAGAGGGGGAAGAGAACAATGATCAAAGAAGCAATTATCAAAGTGGCAAAAAAAGAAGATCTGACATATGAAGAATCAAAAGCTGTTATGAATGAGATCATGGATGGAGAAACTTCTCAGGTACAGACGGCGGCATATCTGACAGCCTTAGCTATGAAGGGTGAAACCATTGATGAGATCACAGGATCTGCCGAAGGTATGCGTTCCCATGCCTTGCAGTTAAAACATGATATGGATGTCCTGGAGATTGTCGGTACCGGTGGGGACGGTTCCAATTCTTTTAATATTTCCACAACCGCTTCTCTGGTCATCGCAGCAGGTGGTGTTCCGGTAGCAAAACATGGAAACCGTGCGGCATCTTCCAAATCAGGAGCAGCGGATGTACTGGAAGCCCTGGGTGTAAAGATCACGCTGACACCGAAACAGAGTGAAAAAATACTGGAAAAGATCGGGATCTGTTTCCTGTTTGCACAGACTTATCACACCGCGATGAAATATGTGGCACCGGTCAGAAAAGAACTGGGTATCCGCACAGTGTTTAACATTCTCGGACCGCTGACGAACCCGGCAAATGCAAACATGCAGATCATGGGCGTCTACAGTGAAGAGCTGGTAGAGCCGATGGCACAGGTTCTGGTGAAACTGGGCGTGAAAAAGGGTATGGTTGTGTATGGTACGGACAGCCTGGATGAGATCTCGATGAGTGCACCGACTGCTGTGTGTGAGATCTGTGATGGTAAATTAGCTCCTTATGAGATAGTTCCGGAACAGTTCGGCTACAAAAAATGCGAGAAAGACGAGTTAAAAGGTGACACTCCGCAGGAAAATGCGACCATCACCCGAGCAATCCTCGATGGCAGTGAACAGGGGGCGAAACGACAGGCCGTGTGCATGAACGCCGGAGCCGCTCTGTATGTGGCAGGAAAAGCAGGGACACTGGAAGAAGGCGTACGTCTGGCAGAGCAACTGATCGACAGCGGTGCAGCACTGAAGAAACTGGAAGCATTCATTCGGGAGAGTAATGAAGCATGAATATATTAGAAGAAATTGCAGGAAAGACAAGAGAGCGGATTGACCAGGAAAAAGGTAAGGTATCTGTTGCAGAATTAAAGGAAAGGATCCAGGACCGGGAACAGAATCCGGCGATTCTTCCGACACCGTCTTTTTATCAGACATTGAAAAAAGAAGGGATGTCCTATATCTGTGAGGTGAAGAAAGCATCTCCGTCAAAAGGACTGATCGCACCGGATTTTCCGTATGTGGAGATCGCAAAAGAATATGAGGCAGCGGGTGCATCGGCGATTTCCTGTCTGACAGAGCCCTTTTATTTTCAGGGATCCGACCGGTATCTGGAAGAGATTACAGCGGCAGTGAATATTCCGGTACTCCGGAAAGATTTTACGGTAGATGAGTATATGATCTATCAGGCGAAAGCCTTTGGTGCATCAGCAGTACTTCTGATCTGTGCGATCCTCGATGATGTACAGCTGAGAGAGTACCGGCAGCTGGCAGAAAGTCTGGGGCTGGATGCGCTGGTGGAAGCACATGATGAGCGGGAAGTAGAGCGGGCATTGGAAGCCGGAGCGAAGATCGTAGGAGTCAATAACCGGGATCTTCGGACATTCCGGGTGGATATGAATAACAGCATTCGGCTGCGGAATCTGGCACCGGAGGAAGTGGTCTTTGTATCAGAAAGCGGAATCAGGACGAGTGCAGATATCAACCTGTTATATGATAACCGGGTGGATGCCGTGCTGATCGGAGAAACGCTGATGCGAAGCCCGGATAAAAAGGCGATGCTTGAGACGCTGAACGGGAAACCACTTTCCCGGTAAATGAGAGAGCGGATGCGGGTAAGGAAGGGAAATCCTGTATAACGCATATTGGGGTAAAAAGCAGCAGGAGAGATTAAGCATGAGCAGAATAAAAATATGCGGTCTGCGGCGGCCGGAGGATATCGCGGCGGTCAATGAGGCAAGGCCGGATTACTGCGGATTTATTGTGGAATATCCAAAAAGCAGACGGAGTATCGACCGGACAACATTACGGGAACTGGTACGGGGACTGCGGGAGAAAATTGTTCCGGTAGGTGTATTTGTCAATGCAACGAAAGAGCTGGTGGCAGAGCTTCTCGAGGAGGGAACGATACAGATAGCACAGCTTCACGGACAGGAATCGCAGGAATATATACAGGAATTAAAGGTACTGACAGAAAAACCGCTGATTCAGGCATTTTCCATAAAGTCGAAGGAAGATGTGGAGCGGGCCCGGGAGAGTGTGGCGGATTATATTTTACTGGATCAGGGAAGCGGCGGAACGGGAAAAGTGTTTGACTGGTCTCTGGTGGGTGAAGTCGGACGACCGTATTTTCTGGCCGGAGGTCTCGATGTGGAAAATCTGCGGGAAGCGATCGGGCTGCTTCATCCATGGGCGGTGGATCTGAGCAGCAGTCTGGAGATTGATGGAATGAAAGATGCCGGACGGATCTGTCAGGCAGTGGAAATAGTAAGAATGGAGGAAACAAAAGATGTCAAAAGGTAGATTTGGAGTACACGGCGGACAGTATATTCCGGAGACGCTGATGAATGCGGTTCTGGAACTGGAGGAAGCCTACAATCATTATAAAAATGACCCGGAGTTCAACCGGGAACTGACGGAGCTTCTGAATGAATATGCGGGAAGACCGTCCCGGCTGTACTATGCGGCTCATATGACAGAGGATCTCGGCGGGGCAAAAGTGTATCTGAAGAGAGAAGATCTGAATCATACCGGTGCACATAAGATTAATAACGTGCTGGGGCAGGTACTGTTGGCAAAGAAAATGGGAAAAACCCGTGTGATCGCAGAGACAGGAGCCGGTCAGCATGGGGTGGCGACAGCTACAGCAGCTGCCATGATGGGGATGGAATGTGAAGTATTTATGGGAAAAGAGGATACGGAGCGTCAGGCGCTGAACGTGTATCGGATGCGCCTTCTGGGAGCGAAAGTTCATGCGGTTACTTCCGGAACTGCCACGTTAAAAGATGCAGTTTCCGAGACCATGAGAGAGTGGACAAACCGGGTCGCAGATACGCATTATGTGCTGGGTTCTGCGATGGGACCGCATCCGTTTCCGACGATTGTCAGAGATTTTCAGGCGGTAATTTCCAAAGAGATCAAGGAGCAGATTCTGGAGAAAGAGGGACGGCTTCCGGATGCTGTGCTGGCGTGTGTCGGCGGCGGATCGAATGCGATCGGAACCTTTTATAATTTTATCGAAGATGAAGGTGTACGTCTGATCGGCTGTGAGGCAGCTGGACGGGGTATTAATACGGCAGAAACTGCAGCAACGATCGCTACTGGAAAGCTTGGTATCTTCCATGGAATGAAATCTTATTTCTGCCAGGATGAATATGGTCAGATCGCACCGGTATATTCGATCTCAGCCGGACTGGATTATCCGGGTGTGGGACCGGAGCATGCCCATCTGTATGACACCGGACGTGCGGAGTATGTGCCGGTCACGGATGATGAGGCAGTAGATGCCTTTGAATATTTGTCTAAGGTTGAAGGTATTATCCCGGCGATCGAGAGTGCCCATGCAGTTGCGTATGCGAAGAAGCTGGTGCCGACGATGGGAAAGGATCAGATTGTAGTAATTACCATCTCCGGAAGGGGAGATAAAGACTGTGCAGCGATTGCCCGCTACAGAGGGGAGGATATCCATGAATAAGAGAATTACAGAGAGTTTTACAAAAGGGAAAGCATTTATTCCGTTTATTACCTGCGGGGATCCGTCACTGGAGGTGACAGAGCAGCTTGTATATGCCATGGAGGAAGCAGGGGCAGATCTGATCGAACTGGGAATCCCGTTTTCTGACCCGACCGCAGAGGGTCCGGTGATTCAGGCGGCAAATATCCGTGCACTGTCCGGTGGCGTTACGACGGACAAGGTTTTTGATATGGTTGAGAAGATCCGGAAGAATTCCAGTATTCCGATGGTGTTTATGACATATGCCAATGTAGTGTTTTCTTATGGAACAGAGCGTTTTGTGAAAAAGGCAGCAGAAGTTGGCATGGACGGACTGATCTTACCGGATGTACCGTTTGAAGAGAAAGAGGAGTTTGACGGAGTCTGCAAGGAGTACGGGCTGGATCTGATTTCTCTGATTGCACCGACTTCTCATGAGCGGATCTCCATGATCGCCAAAGAAGCTCAGGGGTTTGTGTACTGTGTTTCTTCTCTGGGGGTTACGGGTATGCGCTCTCAGATCACGACGGATATCGGAGCGATGGTGGATCTGGTGAAGAAGGCGAAGGATATTCCTTGTGCCGTTGGTTTTGGTATCTCGAATCCGGAGCAGGCAAAGAAGATGGCCGGTCAGTCGGATGGGGTAATTGTCGGATCGGCGATCGTGAAGCTTTGCGGACAGTATGGGGTGGAGTGTGTTCCTTATGTGAAGGAGTATGTGAAATCTATGAAGGATGCTGTCAGGGAGGCTTAGGTTTTCTTGTAGTTTTCTTTTACGCCGGACGAAATGGAGCGCCTGCCCGTAAGCTGCAGACAACCGCTGGTAACGCAAATCTGAACTAATCGTTAACTACATCTAAGACTCTCGCGAGAGCGCTCGAGCCTAAGATTCCGTAAACGATGGATCTCATCTTTGCTAAGGGCACCAGCAAAAGGCTGTCTGCAGCTTACGGGCAGGCGCTCCATTTCTGTGGATTGGTGGACGAGAGGGTCTTGATGTGAGTGTTTCCTTTACGGTGTTGATGCCTGCTCCTTCCACGTCCGGGTTTCAAGACACTACAACATACATAATCCTACACATCCAACTGAGACATAGGGATACACCAGAGGGGGAAGAATATTCGATATTTGAATTTACACATGTGAAATGTAAACTTAGAATTAAAATAAGTTGACAATTAATACTTTTATGTGTTAAAGTGATATCCGTACGAAAAATGAAAGGGCATTTTGCCCGTGACAAATGAAAGGATATGTTATGAATTCCGAATTTTATGAAAAAGAAGTACCTGTTCTTTCCAGGGAGGATGCGATCGCTATATTGAACACGCCGGATGAAGATCTGGATGTGCTGATCGATCGCGCGAAGAGTTTACGATATCGATATAAGGGGAATCGTGTAAGTATTCATATTCTTACCAATGCCCGCAGTGGCAACTGTTCTCAAGATTGTGCTTACTGTGCACAGTCATGTCGTTCTACCGCAGATATTGATAAGTACAAATGGGTAGATGAAGATAAGCTGTATCAGGATAATGATTTCGTAAATGAGTATCATTTATCCAGACATTGTATCGGTCTGAGTGGTATGAAATTTACGGATAAAGAGATTGAAGAACTTGCCCGCCGGATCCGGAAGATGAAAGAACAAGGAACGCATCTTTGCTGCTCCATCGGTTTTCTGACAGAAAAACAGGCCAGAATGCTCAGGGAAGCCGGTTTGGACCGGATCAATCATAATCTGAACAGCAGTCGTTCTTATTATCATAATATCTGCAGTACACATACTTTCGAGCAGCGTGTACAGAATATCCGCATGCTTCAGGGAATTGGCTTTGAAATCTGCAGTGGCGGGATCATCGGTATGGGTGAAAGTAAAGAAGATGTAGTTGACATGCTCCTTGAACTGCGTGAGATTCAGCCGGAGGCATTGCCGATCAATTTCCTCCTGCCGATCAAAGGAACTCCGCTTGGAGATGCCGATATCTCCATGCTGACAACCGAATACTGCATGAAAGTTCTCTGCCTTGCAAGACTTCTTGTGCCAAAAGCAGATATCCGCTGCGCCGCCGGAAGAGAAGTATATTTTAAAGGGGAAGAAAAGAAACTGCTTAGCGTAGTGGATTCTATCTTTGCTTCAGGTTATCTGACAGAAGGTGGTCAGGGGATCGAAGATACTCTGAAAACGATTACGGATGCCGGATTTACTTATGAGATTGAATCAGCATAATTGACAAACTTTAGAAGGAGAAGTATTAACATGAATCAGACACAAAGCAGTACGATATCCCGCAGTAAAACCTATGAAATAACCATAACAGCTCTGATGACAGCAGTCACCTGTATTCTTGCTCCGATGTCCATTCCAATCGGGCCGGTTCCGATTTCATTCACCAATCTGGCGATTTATCTGTCCTTGTATCTTCTCGGATGGAAAAAAGGAACCATCAGTTATCTGATCTATCTTTTGATCGGTCTTGTTGGGCTTCCGGTATTCTCCGGTTTCACTGGTGGTCCGGCGAAATTGGCAGGACCTACAGGTGGATATATCATCGGATTTATCGTAATGGCAGTCATTGCCGGACTGTTCATCGACAACTGCCGCAAACCATGGATCCAGCTTATCGGTATGATCGTCGGAACCATCGTATGTTACCTTTTCGGAACCGTATGGTTCTGCGTGGTCGCAGGTTATACTTTCCAGGCAGCCCTCGCAGTCTGCGTCATCCCGTTTATTCCGGCCGACCTGGTAAAAATGATTATCGCGATGCTCATCGGACCGATGATAAAGAAAAGAATACGGTAATCGCGGCAGTCGCCAAGGTCCTGTGCAAGCATGGACTTTGACTCTGTTGCCCGCATAAATAAAAATGCTCCTGATCAATCATCAGGAGCATTTTTATTGCACTGCATATCAATAATTAGTTCGGTGGACCAATTTTGATTTACGCATTCAATTGTTCAATCGCAGCAACCGTTCTCTCATATTCTTTCGCAACCGCGTTCATCATATTGTCATCTTCCGGCAGGTTGCCTGCGCGGAGAACTTCGGTGAGAGTGGCGGTGGCTTCATAGAGCGGGGTGAATCCAAGGTTCTGTGCGACGCCTTTTAAGGTGTGGGCAGCACGGAACGCTTCTTCTACATTTTTTTCTTCCAGAGTGCTCTGGAGCTGGGAAAAGCTGGGATCACCAGGAAATTTCAGGACGAATTTGGTGATCAGTCTTTCGTTGCGAAGGCGTCCGAAGACTTCCTCATAATCAGCTCCCATAGCCTGATAACATTCATTAATATTCATACTTGTAATTCCTTTCTGCATGTGATGGAGACAGAAACAGCGGGTCTCTGTCTGCAATACGAAAAAATGTCATAAGTAATTATATTATATGAGTATATCCAAATAAAAACAAGAATTTTAGAAAAATGTAAGAAAAATGCAATGGTTACTGTAATGCTTTTTGTAATGTTTTTAATTCCTACAGGCGAAATACTTTCGTTGCGATAAAGAAGTAAATCATAATGGAACTCGCATCGACGATGGTAGTGATCAGCGGAGAGGCCATCAGTGCCGGATCCAGGCCGATTTTTTTTGCGCACATCGGGAGGATGCAGCCGAGTAGTTTTGCGGAAATAACGGTTGCGACCAGGGACAGGGCGATGACGACTGCCATACCTGCCTGTTGATAGGTCAGATAGATCCGCAGTCCGTTAGCGACAGCCAGAACGACACCTACGATCAGGGAAACACGGAATTCTTTCCAGATGACACGGAAAAAGTCATGGAAGGTTACCTGGTTCAGGGCGATTCCGCGAATGATCAGTGTGGAACTCTGAGAACCGCAGTTTCCGCCGGTGTCCATCAGCATGGGGATGAAGGATACAAGAAGCGGGATCGCAGCGAAAGCGTCTTCATAACGGGTGATGATGGTTCCTGTGATAATAGAAGAAAACATCAGCACCAGAAGCCATGGGATTCTGCGTTTTGCGTGTTCCCAGGCGGATACTTCAAAGTAAGTTTTTTCACTGGGAGATACGGCCGCCATCTTGGTGATATCTTCGGTGGCCTCTTCGACCATGACATCCATGGCATCATCGAATGTTACGATACCGACAAGCAGACCATCGGTGTCAAGAACCGGAAGTGCCAGCAGGTCGTATTTGCGGAGCTGGTGAGCCACATCCTCTTTGTCTGTCAGTGTAGAGACAGAGATGATCTCCGTCTCCATGATATCTTCAATCAGCACATTATCATCGGTTGTCATCAGATCTTTTGCTGACACGATACCGAGCAGTTTCCGCTGCTGGATCACATAGCAGGTATAGATGGTTTCTTTGTGAATACCGGTTTTCTTGATATGTGCGAGTGCCTGTCCTACTGTCAGATACGGTTTCAGATCTACGTATTCGGTTGTCATGATACTTCCGGCGCTGTCTTCCGGATAATTTAACAGTTTGTTGATGGTTTCCCGTTCCTTCGGGCCGCTGGCATCAAGAATCCGGGTAACCAGATTGGCTGGAAGTTCTTCTAACAGATCCACGGTGTCATCCATGTACAGATCGTCCAGGATTTCTTTCAGTTCTTTTTCTGAGAGGACTTCTACCAGGACAGACTGCAGGGAACTTTCCATGTTGGCAAATACGTCTGCCGCCTTTTCTTTGGGAATCAGACGGAAGGCGAGAGCCAGTTCTTTATCATCAAATTCTCCAAGCAGTGAGGCAATGTCCACTGCGTTCATTACGTCCAGAACGTCTTTTACCGATTTGTAACGGCGTTCCTGGAGCAGTTTTACAAAAATATCTTTGTTCATCATAAACGTACCTCCGATATGCAATTATTGGTATATGATCGTCGCATTCCGCGTGATAACTGGCACCAGCGTCCATTTCCTCACCACCTTTCATTCTTTAAAAATCAGCATAAAAAAATTCCTTCAAAGCCTGAGCAATGAAAGAATCTGCAAAATACATCACGGAAAAATCCTGACCATCGTTCAAGCTTTAGTATCACAGGGCATATATCAATTGCATTAGGTTATGCCTTCACGACATGACCTGCTGACCAGCGCGCCGTGTCTCCACAGCCTTGCGGCAGCAATCTCAGGAAAATCCAAATCCCTGTGGTAACCTCACCTACCGAAATCTCTTTATTTGTCGTGATTATCATATAGCAAACAGAAAGTAATGTCAATCGCTTTTTTACAATTGAAAGCACCTGTCAAAGTCGATATAATGATAGCAGCGATGTGCCCGGTACAAAGGGGAAGAAAAGAGTCACTGACAGAACGGGTACAGGGGAAGGAGAAGATAGATGACAGCAGCAGAAAAAATAAAAGAAATGGGGATCGTACCGGTTGTGGTACTGGAGGATGCGATGGATGCAAAACCGCTGGCGAAAGCTCTTTGCGAGGGCGGGCTTCCGTGCGCGGAGGTGACATTCCGAACGGCGGCAGCGAAGGAATCCATTCGTATCATGCTGGAGGAATATCCGGAGATGTTTGTGGGTGCGGGAACTGTTCTGACGACAAGACAGGTAGACGAAGCCATCGAAGCAGGAGCAAAATTTATCGTAAGCCCGGGATTGGATCCGGAGATCGTGGATTACTGTATCGAAAAACAGATCCCGGTATTTCCTGGCTGCGTGACGGCATCGGAGCTGGCGCAGGCGGTAAAACGGGGACTGGAAGTGGTCAAATTCTTCCCGGCAGAGACTTCCGGCGGGCTGGCAGCGATCAAAGCACTGGCAGCTCCATATGTGGGAATGAAATTTATGCCGACCGGCGGGATCAACCCGGGAAATGTCCGCACATATCTGGAAAGTGATGTGATCCTTGCCTGTGGCGGCAGCTGGATGGTGAAAAAAGACCTGATCCAGAGCGGGCAGTTTGATGCGATCCGCCAGATGACAGCGGATGCGGTGGCACTGGTAAAAGAGGTACGGGGCAGTCAGGAGAAATAAGTATGAAGAAAACATTATTATTTGGAGAACCGATGGCTCTGTTACTGGCAGACACACCTGGTGCGTTGGAGGGCGTGGAGCATTTTACAAGAAGAATGTCCGGGGCGGAGGTCAATGTGGCGATCGGGCTTACCCGGCTTGGTTTTCCGGTGGAATATCTGACACGGCTTGGGGATGATCCGTTTGGGCATTATATTGAACAGGCGTTAAAAGACAATGGGATCGGAACGAATCTTCTGACGTATGATCCGGTTTATCGAACCGGGATTCAGCTGAAAGAATATGTGAAAGACGGACATGATCCGGCGGCACCGTATTATCGAAAAGGATCGGCGGCATCGCATCTGTCTATAAGAGAAATCGATGCGCTGGATCTTGGTGAGATCGGGCTGGTGCATGTGACGGGGATCCCGCCGGCGCTTTCAAAAGAAGCGAGAGAGGCGACGTATCGCCTGATGGAGCGGGCGCGTAAGGCGCAGATTCCGGTGACTTTTGATCCGAATCTCCGTCCGGCACTGTGGGAAAATGATGAGATGATGAGAAAGGTTCTGAACGATCTGGCAAATTACGCAGATGTGGTACTGCCGGGAATCGGGGAATGTGAGATCCTTGCGGGCACGACAGATAAAGAAAAAGCGGCTGATTTTTATCATCAGAAGGGCGCGGCTCTCGTCGTGATCAAAGATGGAAAGAACGGCGCTTATGTATCCGAAAAGAAAGAAAACGGGGAAGTAGTCCGAGATATGATCCCGGGGTATCCGGTGAAAAAAGTGGTGGATACCGTGGGCGCGGGAGATGGATTTGCTGTTGGTGTACTGAGCGGACTGCTGAAAGGTCTTCCGGTGACCGAATGTGCGAAACGGGGCAATGCGATCGGCTCGATCCAGGTGCAGCACCGCGGCGACAATGAAGGGCTGCCGACAGAAGAAATCCTGCAATCCTATATGGCGGGAAATATACAGAAATAAAGAAAACAGGAAACGAAAAAATGAATACATTTTGGATTTTGATGGAACAGATTGAGCTGTTTATCGTTTACCTTGTCATCGGTGTGATACTTGTGCGGACCGGTGTGCTGAGTGATAAGGGACTCGACTGGATCGCCCGGGTAGTGATGAAACTTTCGCTGCCGACGATGATCTTTGTCAATGTGGTCAGTCAGATAGACCGGGTGGCACTGGTAAAATCGCTGTCCATCATCGGACTGGCGGTGACAGCCTCGATTCTCTTATTTGGACTGGGCGTTGCGTTGACAAAACTGTTTCATGTAGAAGGTGACCGGTCGCAGATCTACCGGGCGATGACGATGTTTGGCAATGTGGGATTTATGGGAATCCCGATCATTACCAGCATTTTCCCGGAACGGGGCATGCTGTATGTATCCGTATTTACCATCGTGGATCAGCTGGCGATGTGGACGGTAGGAGTGAAACTGACCTCCCCGAGTGGAAAAGGAAAGTTTGATCCGAAAAAGCTGATCAATCCGGCGACAGTTGCCATCGCGCTGGCAGTCCTTTTCGTACTGACCGGGCTGAAACTTCCGGGTGTCTTCCAGACGGGATTCCAGAATATCGGAGCGACGGCGACACCGCTTGCGATGATCTATCTTGGCGGAGTGTTTGCCTGTATGGATATCCGAAAATATGTAAAACAGATCGAATTATATGGAATTATCATCTGTAAAATGCTGATTTTTCCGGTACTGTTTTACCTTGTCCTGGGCTTCATCACGGTATCGGAAGAAATCCGTATGACCATGTCCCTGATCACCGCGATGCCGACCATGTCCTCCGTAGTCATGCTCGCTAATTCCTCCGGTTCCGACGGAGAATATTCGCTGGGAGGGGTGATGCTGACCACCCTTTGCGGGATCGTGACACTGCCGGTTGTGTGCAGAGTGCTTTTGTGGATTGCAGGAAGCTGAGAGATGCACCACTGTCTGTCGGGAATATCCGGACAGGCAGTGGCGCATGCTATCTATAGGCAGAACCTATGGTAAGATATACGAAACAAGTATTTGCCATATCTGACAAAATGGAATACAATAATTCTATATAAGCTTGTCAGAATAACGAAATATATGGCAGCAGAATGGGAGAAGAGAATTATGGGAGATGGAAAAAAAATGAAAGAGATTAATCAGGAGTTTCTGACCGGCGAGCGTGCGCTGTTTCAGGGGAAGGATCTGAAAATTTATGATACTATTTTTGACGACGGAGAGTCTCCGTTAAAAGAGAGCAGAAATATTGAATTATACGGAAGCATGTTCAAATGGAAATATCCGCTGTGGTATGCGAAAGATATCAAGGCGGTGGATTGTACCTGGTTTGAGATGGCACGCGCGGGTGTGTGGTATACAGACCGGATCGAAGTGACTAACGCAGTGATCGAAGCACCGAAGAATTTCCGCCGGTGTAACGGACTGAAACTGACCAATGTAACTTTCCCGAATGCGGCAGAGACGCTGTGGAGCTGTCAGAATGTGGAACTGGATCATGTGGATGCAAAGGGCGATTATTTCGGTATGAACTGCCAGGATCTGGTGCTGAAAAACTTCCGGCTGGTGGGAAATTATTCCTTTGACGGTGTAAAAAATATGGAAGTACACAACGCAACGATGCTGTCCAAGGATGCATTCTGGAACAGTGAAAATGTAACGGTGTACGATTCCTTTATCTCCGGAGAATATCTGGGATGGAATGCGAAGAATCTGACACTGGTAAACTGTACGATCGAGAGTCTGCAGGGCATGTGTTATATTGACAATCTGGTGATGAAAAACTGTAAGCTGATCAATACGACACTGGCATTTGAATACTCTTCTGTAGATGCCAAGATCCACGGAACCATCGACAGCGTGCTGAATCCGTCGAGCGGTGTGATCCGTGCGGATGAGATCAAAGAACTGACGGTGGAAAAAGATAAGGTAGATCCGTCAAAGACGAAGATTTTTGTACAGGGAAAAGAAGTCGAGGCATAGGACAGACTGCAAAAAACAGAGAGGAAGATACAGCATGAGCAACTATGATTTTGATCAGATCACAGACCGGAGAAATACCGGATCTCTGAAATGGGATGTGGCAGAAGGTGAACTGCCGATGTGGGTGGCAGATATGGATTTTCAGACGGCCCCGGCTGTACGGGAGGCGATTGAAAAGCGGGCCGCACACGGTGTGTTCGGCTACACGGATGTGGAAGAAGACTGGTATCAGGCCTACATGGACTGGTGGGAGAGACGCCATCAGTTTTCCATCAAAAAAGAATGGCTGACCTTCTGTACCGGTGTTGTACCGGCGATCTCAAGTACGGTCCGCAAGCTGACCACACCGGGAGAAAATGTGCTGATCCAGACACCGGTGTATAATATTTTCTTTAATTCCATCGTCAACAACGGAAGAAATGTTGTGGAATGCCCGCTGGCATATGACGGGGAACAGTATGAGATGGATTTTGAGGCGCTGGAGGAAAAATTATCGGATCCGCAGACTTCACTGATGATCCTGTGTAACCCGCACAACCCGGTGGGAAGAATCTGGGAGCGGGAGACACTGGCACGGGTGGGAGAACTGTGCGAAAAATATCATGTAACTGTTCTGTCGGACGAGATCCACTGTGATATCACCCGACCTGGCACCGGATACCTTCCGTTTGCGGCGGCTTCCGAGACGTGTAAAAATATCAGTGTGACCTGTATCGCACCGACGAAGGCATTTAACATTGCAGGCATCCAGACAGCAGCCGTGATGATCCCGAACGAGGCACTGCACCATAAAGTGTGGCGTGCACTGAATACGGATGAGGTGGCAGAACCGAATGTATTTGCCATCGGTGCGGCGATCGCGGCATTTACCAAGGGGGAAGACTGGCTGGAAGAACTCCGTGCATATCTTTTCGAAAACCGTGCATACATGACCGACTATATCCGAAAAGAGATTCCGCAGTTGAAAGTGACAGAGGCAGATGCGACCTACCTTCTGTGGTTGGACTGCAGTGCGCTCGGATGCAGCGCGAAAGAACTTGCCGATGCGATTCGCAAAACGACAGGTCTTTATGTGTCGGAAGGCGCGCAGTACGGAAAAACTGGCGAACAGTTTTTACGCATCAACCTGGCATGCCAGAGAAGCCGGATCGCGGATGGCTGTGAACGGCTGAAACGGGGCGTGGAAGCATATCGGAATCAGAAATAACAATACAGCAGATGGCTGTGAGAAATGAGAAAACTATGGAGAAAAAACGAATACCGGTGCGTCCGCATCACGGGATGTGTCTGGCGTATTTTATAGGAAAAGGATACAGCGAAGGATTTTCCGCACATATGGAGAAAATGTTACACATTCTGGAACAGGATGTTCCGATCCGGCTGGTGGTTTCGCTGGACGAGATCTGCAGTGCGTGCCCGAATCATCAGTTCCTTACCGATGAGGAAAATCCCGGAGAAAAAAAGGAAATCTGTGAAGCGCAGGAAAAAGTGTTCCGGTATGATCATGGCGTGCTGGAGGCCTGCGGGCTGACAGAAGGAGAAGAACTGAACTTTCTGGAATTTGCGCAGAAAGTCCAGAAAAAGGTAATCGATACAGGATTGCGGGAGAAGATCTGCGGGGACTGTGAGTGGAATGAAATCTGCAGTGAGAAAAGCAGTCGATGGGAAAATAAAAATATTTTACGTTGATTTTTCTAAAAGATATCTGAAATTTCATATTGATTTCATAAAATGATGAAACACCTGTAAAAGGGTGATTCATCATTTTTTTAAAAATCTGTTTCATCGCACCTGATGTGCGATGAAACAGATTTCGGAAGATTTTGCAGGAGGGATAAACAGGCATGAAAAATTATGTAATTGATACGAATGTACTGATTCAAGCACCAAATGCTCTGTGGGCTTTTCAGGAAAATCGGATTGTAATTCCGCTGGTGGTTGTGGAAGAACTGGATCATTTGAAAAAAGCAGAAGGAGAAAAAGGAGCCAATGCCAGAAAAGTCATTCGCTGTCTGGAACAGCTGAGACATCAGGGAGATCTTCTGAAAGGGGTCAGAATCGGACAGGAAGGAATTCTTCGGATCGAAAAAAACTTTGTATATGTGGAACTGCCGGAGGAACTTCCGGATGACAGAGCAGACAATCGTATTCTTCAGGTGTGTGTTGGGATGCGTGAGAAAGAAAAAGATCCGGTGATCCTGGTAACCAAAGATCTGCTGTTGCGGTTGAAAGCACAACTTCTTGGAATCCAGGCAGAAGATTTTGAGGCGGAGCAGGTAGAAGAACAGAAACTTCAATATACCGGAAGGGATGAAGTATTTGTACCGGAAGAGTATTTCAAAGATTTTAAGAAAAAGGGAATACCTGTCGCGGTTGTGTATAAAGCAGATGAGCAGGGAGAAAAGGTTTATCCGGAACTTACAGAGAATCAGTTTCTGATTCTGAGAAGTGATCAGTCGGAGAAAAAAAGCCAGTTGGGAAGAGTAGAGGGAGAGATGATCCGTAAACTGGCCTATCGAAAAGCCGAGCCATATGGCATCCATCCGAGAAATGCAGGGCAGTATTTTTTCCAGGAAGCACTGATGCAGCCGGCGGAGAAAGCACCGCTTGTGATCGTAAAAGGGATGGCGGGAACCAGTAAAACTTTTTATTCGCTGGCCGTTGGACTGGAGAAAGTTCTGAATCATCCGTCAGGAGAGTATCGCCGGATTCTGATCTGCCGTCCAAATGCCCAGTTTGACGATGATATTGGCTTCCTTCCAGGTGACGAACAGGAAAAAATTTCTCCGCTGATGCGGCCGATCATGGATAATCTGGAACAGCTGATCGATTCCAATGAAGAGGAACGCTATAAAGATGAAAATGAATTAAAAGGGAAGATAGAAGAGATTTTTGAGCGGGAGCTGATCCAGGCCGAAGCTTTGAACTTTATCCGTGGCCGTTCCCTGATTCAAACGTATCTGATTATCGACGAAGCACAGAATACTACCCCAAATCAGATCAAAGGAATCATCACCCGTGCGGGGAAAAATACAAAGATTATTCTGCTGGGAGATCCCAATCAGATTGACCGGCCATTCCTGGATGAGCGCACCAACGGACTTTCTTATGCAGCAGAGCATATGAAAGGAAGTTCGTTATGCTGGCAGATCACCATGAGTCCGGAGGAATGTGAGCGGTCAGAACTGGCCATGGACGCAATTCAACGGCTGGAAAAGAGAACAGAAAAGAAGGAATACAGATGAAACCGGGATATGAACAGATAAGAAATGATCGGGAGATCAACCTTTTAATTGAACAGGGAAACCGTAACCTGAAAGTACTGGGATATACCGAACATTCCAGAAAACATGCGGTGAAAGTGGCGGAGACGGCAGGAAGGATCCTGAAGGAACTGGGGTATCGGAGACGACAGGTGGAGATGGCAAAAATTGCAGGCTATATGCATGATATCGGAAATACCGTGAATCGCTATGATCATGCACACAGCAGTGCTGTGCTTGCATATGGAATCTTAAAAGAACGGGAAATGAAGCTGGAAGATATTCTGACGATTACTTCGGCTATTGGACAACACGATGAAGAAACCGGTACGGCGGTAGATGCGGTTTCTGCGGCACTGATCCTGGCAGATAAAACAGATGTGCGCAGAAATCGGGTACAGAATCCGGTACCGGCAAATTTTGATATCCATGACCGGGTAAATTATGCGGCACTTTCTTCAAACCTTGAGATTGATCCTGAGAAGAAAGTCATTCACATGAGACTGGAGTTGGACGATTCCATCTGCAGTGTGATGGATTATTTTGAAATTTTTTTAAAACGGATGTTGATGTGCAGACGTGCAGCGGAAATGCTGGGCTGCAGATTTAAACTTACCGCGAACGGAAGTAAAATATGTTAGAGCGTGTTTGAAAAAGGCTTTTCATGAGGAAAATCCCCTCCTTTTTTTAAGGATAAATTGACAAAAAGTTATGGAAAATCTATACTAAAGTCAGAGAATTACAAATATTTGTGACAGAAAGGGGGAGAAAAAATGAAGGTGAAAATCGCCCAGATTCAGGCTCATGTTTATGAAGAAAAAAGCAAAAATCTGGAAGAACTGGAGCGGAATCTGAAACGTATAAAGGACGAAAACATTGATCTGGTAACCCTGGGCGAAATGTTCAACTGCCCGTACCAGACACCTTGTTTTCCGGTCTATGCGGAAATGGAACAGGGAGAAACCTGGCAACGGTTAAGTGCTCTTGCAAAAAAATACAAGATTTATCTGTCAGCCGGAAGTGTACCGGAAAAAGATAAGGAAGGACATGTGTACAATACCGCTTATGTCTTTGAGCGGCAGGGCAACCAGATTGCAAAACACCGCAAAGTGCATCTGTTTGATATCGCCGTGAAGGACGGACAGTGCTATCAGGAGTCCGCGACACTGACCGCCGGAGATCAGATTACCGTTTTTGATACGGAGTTTGGGAAAATGGGAATCTGTATCTGCTTTGACTGCAGATTTCCGGAGATTGTACGGCTGATGACATTGCGGGGCGCCAGAATGATCCTGGTACCGGCAGCCTTTAACATGACAACCGGACCGGCACACTGGGAGTTAATGTTCAGGGGAAGAGCTGTGGACAATCAGTGCTATATGATCGGAACTTCCGATGCAAGAGACGAGCAGGCAGGATATATCTCCTGGGGCCATTCTCTTGTCGTGTCACCCTGGGGGGATGTGGTGACACAGATGGATGAGAAACCGGGCATTCAGATCACGGAAATAGATCTGGACCGCGTGGATGCGATCCGCGAACAGCTGCCATTATTATCCGCACGGAGAACGGATCTGTATGAACTGAAAGGAAAATAATGTGTAGCAAAATGAGTTTTTAACATGAATTTTACAGAGCGTAAATATAGAATTAAAGAAAATTTGATATTGTACTTTTGTAAATGTGGCAATTGGATAAAAGGTAGAAGAAAGTAAAGGGATAAGCAATGAACGAGACAATTTATATGAACCGGGAACTATCCTGGCTGAAATTTAATGAACGTGTACTGGAAGAAGCGGAGAACCCGAAGGTGCCGCTGTGTGAGCGCCTGACATTTGCATCGATCTATCAGAGCAATCTGGATGAATTCTTTATGGTGCGTGTAGGCTCGCTGATCGATCAGATGCTGGTGGCAAAAGATTCCAGAGATAATAAAACACATATGACGCCGAAAGAACAGATTCAGGCGATTCTTCCACAGGTGGAGATCCTGAACAGGAGAAAAGATGAAGTGTATGGAAAACTCATGGAAAAGATTGAGGAATACGGCGTTCGTCTGGTGGATTTCAGTAAGATCACGGAAGAAGAAAATAAATTTCTGGAAGCATATTTTGATATGGAGATTTCCGGCTTGATTTCACCGACCATTGTGGGAAAACGACAGCCATTCCCATTCCTGAAAAATAAAGAAATCTATGCGGTGGTTGTCCTGACCACCAAGAGCGGAAAAGAACGCCTGGGGATTATACCGTGTGGAAGCGGTGTATTTGAACGGCTGATCCACCTGCCGGGAGGCAATACGTATATGCTGTCGGAAGAACTGATCCTCCACTACATTCCAAAAGTATTCAAGGGGTATCAGGTAAAAGAAAAATCCCTGCTTCGTGTAACCAGAAATGCAGATATTGATGCCGATGCGCTGTACGATGAAGATCTGGATTACCGGGAATTTATGGCAGATCTGATCAAAAAAAGAAAGAAACTTGCACCGGTGCGGATCGAACTTTCCAGAAAACTCAGCGAGGGCAGTGTGAAACTGATCTGTGAACATCTGGCAATAAAATCACAGTATGTATTCCACAGTCAGGCACCGCTGGATCTGTCCTTCGTTTTCCAGATCGAGGATGCTCTTCGTAAGATTCCGGAATTATTCTATGAAAGAAGAACACCAAGAAAATCCCCGGCCTTTACCGGTGACCGTCCGATTCTGGATCAGATTAAAGAGAAGGACAAACTGCTTTCCTATCCGTATGAAAGTATCAATCCGTTTCTGAATATGCTCCACGAAGCAGCCAACGATAAAGATGTGGTTTCCATCAAGATGACGCTGTATCGTGTGGCCAAACAGAGTAAAGTAGTAGAAGCACTGATCGAAGCGGCAGAAAATGGAAAAGAAGTGCTGGTACTGGTGGAACTGAAAGCACGTTTTGATGAAGAAAACAATATTGGATGGTCCCGTTTGCTGGAGGATGCAGGGTGTCGTGTCATCTACGGACTGGATGGCTATAAAGTTCATTCAAAACTCTGTCTGATCACGAAAAAAACAGATGAACAGATTGAATATTATACACAGATCGGTACCGGAAACTATAACGAAAAAACTTCACGGCTTTATACGGACCTGTCGCTGATGACTTATAATGTAGATATCGGACTGGAAGCAGCTAATGTATTCCAGGCTCTTGCCATGGGAGAGACGATCAAACATGTGGATCATCTGCTGGTGGCTCCGAAATGCCTGCAGAATAAGATTCTGGATATGATTGATGAAGAGATTGCACATGCCAGAGCAGGGGAACCGGCTTACATTGGACTGAAGATGAATTCCCTTACGGATAAGAAAATCATGGAGAAACTGGTGGAAGCCTCCTGTGCCGGTGTACGAATCGATATGGTGATCCGTGGGATCTGCTGTCTGATTCCACAGGTTCCAAGCAAGACGGAAAATATTCATGTACGAAGTATCGTCGGACGTTTTCTGGAACATTCCAGAATCTATATTTTCGGAAGTGAAGGAAGAGAAAAAATCTATATTGCGTCCGCAGACTTTATGACCAGAAACACTCTGCGCCGTGTGGAAGTGGCTGCTCCGGTTTATGACGAAGAAATCAAAGCACGCCTTCTGCGGATGTTCCATATCATGTTACAGGATAACCAGCAGGCGCGTCAGGAAGACGGAGAAGGGATCTACCGGATTCTGCCGACCGATGAAGAACCGCTGGATTCTCAGGAGTATTTCTATGCCGAGGCATATGAGATTGCAGAAAATCTCTGAAGAGTGCCCCTTCGGTATGTCCCGTTTGTCAGAATCGGACACAGACATACCGTAAGGAAGCGGCACGGCTGGAAAAAACACAGAAAAAGAAAAAAGTAAATGAGAAAAAATCCCGTTTAAGCCTATTGAAAATCCCAGGAAGTTGCGCTACACTTATCGTAGTTAGTAAAAGCTAACCATCATGTGAATAAGTCGTGGGAAGATCCTTTCTGCTCCTGCGGAATGGGAGCGAGGATCGTCCATGGGAAAGGGTCAGGGATAAGATGAAACATTTGACAATTGAAAAAGTAATCGGACGTGAAATTATTGACTCCAGAGGCAATCCTACTGTAGAAGCAGAGGTTTATCTTTCGGACGGTACCATGGGAAGAGGAACCGCACCCAGCGGCGCATCTACCGGAGAATTTGAAGCACTGGAACTGAGAGACGGAGATAAAGAAAAATTCGGAGGCAAAGGTGTATCCAAAGCGGTTGCCAATGTAAATACAGTAATCAATGAAACATTAAAAGGCGTCAATGCGCTGGATATCTATGCGATAGATGCAGCTATGATCAAAGCAGACGGAACCCAAGACAAATCCAATCTGGGTGCAAACGCAATCCTGGCAGTATCGATCGCAAGTGCAAGAGCAGCAGCAAACGCACTGGATCTGCCGCTGTATCGTTTCCTGGGCGGTGCGAACGGCAATCGGCTGCCACTGCCGATGATGAACATCTTGAATGGTGGTGCACATGCAGCCAACACTGTAGATGTACAGGAATTCATGATCATGCCTGCAGGCGCAGCAAGCTTCAAAGAAGGTCTGCGTTGGTGTACGGAAGTCTTCCACGCACTGGCAGCTCTGTTAAAAGAGAAAGGTCTGGCTACTTCCGTAGGTGACGAAGGTGGATTTGCACCGGATCTTGGCAGCGATGAAGAAGCCATCGAGTGTATACTGGAAGCTGTGAAGAGAGCCGGCTATGAACCTGGCAAAGACTTTGTACTGGCTATGGATGCTGCATCCAGCGAGTGGAAAGGCAGCAAGAAAGGCGAATACGTTCTGCCAAAATGCGGAAAGAAATTTACATCCGAAGAACTGGTAGCACACTGGAAAGAACTGTGCAGCAAATATCCGATCTACTCCATTGAAGACGGTCTGGATGAGGAAGACTGGGAAGGATGGCAGATGATGACCAAAGAGCTGGGAGATACGGTACAGCTGGTCGGCGATGACCTGTTTGTAACCAACACCGAACGTCTGGCAAAAGGAATCAGCCTTGGCTGTGCAAACTCCATTCTGATCAAGCTGAACCAGATCGGTTCTGTATCCGAGACACTGGAAGCTATCAAGATGGCACACAAAGCAGGATATACTGCCATTTCCTCTCACCGTTCCGGTGAAACAGAAGACACCACGATCGCAGATCTTGCAGTAGCACTGAACACCTGCCAGATCAAGACCGGTGCACCGAGCCGAAGCGAACGTGTGGCAAAATACAATCAGCTGTTAAGAATCGAGGAAGAACTGGGCGAAGCAGCAGTATTTCCGGGAAAAGAAGCATTTAACATCAAAAGATAAAGGCAGAAAAATGCTGTCGGATCATTAGAGGTGGGTGCATCGATTTTTGTAAAAATCGATGCACCCTTTTCTACGTCAAAAAGGCTTTTCTGTAAATGAAAAATGTTTCATGCGAATGTGTCAGAACACGTTCTTTGTTCTGGTGAACTGTAGAAGTGATTGTAAAGAAAAAAAGAAACTGATATAATAAAAGCGTATGTTGCTGAAAAGATAAAACAGATGAAAATCAGGAGGAAGAATGTGAGGAAAAAACAAAAGGTGCTTTGGAAATTATTTTTGTCCACGTTATATCTGAGTGCCTTTACTTTTGGTGGCGGGTATGTGATCGTTACGCTGATGAAGGATAAGTTCGTGGATAAGTACCATTGGATCGAAGAAAATGAGATGTTGGATCTGATTGCTATTGCACAGTCGGCACCTGGGGCGATCGCGGTAAATGGAGCAATTGTGGTTGGCTATAAACTGGCCGGTCTTGCAGGGGTACTGACAGCAATTTTCGGAACAGTTCTGCCACCTTTTCTTATCATCTCTGTGATCTCTGTTTTTTATCAGATATTTCGGGATAATTTCATCATCCGTGAGCTTCTGGACGGGATGCAGGCTGGCGTGGGAGCAGTGATCGCTTCCGTGGTATGGGATATGGCAGCGGGGATCACGAAGAAAAAAGAGTGGACATCGATTGTGATCATGGCAGCCGCTTTTATCGCTTCTTATGTGATGGAAGTTCCGGTGGTGTATATCGTGCTGATCTGTATCGCGATGGGAGTGATCCGCACGGTACTGGCAGGAAGGGGGGGACGGAAGAAATGATTTATCTTCAGTTATTTTTCAGTTTCCTTCAGATCGGCATGTTCAGCTTCGGAGGCGGTTATGCCGCGATGCCGTTAATTCGGGAACAGGTGGTGAGCCGTCACGGATGGCTGGACATGGGAGAATTCACCAATCTGATCACCATTTCTCAGATGACACCGGGTCCCATCGCGATCAATTCCGCAACTTTTGTCGGAACCAAGATTGCCGGAATCCCGGGAGCAGTGGTTTCCACGTTCGGATGCATCCTGCCATCGTGTATTCTGGTAACACTGCTTGCCTGGCTGTACCTGAAATATCAGAAAATGGATCTGTTGCAGAGTGTCTTACAGTCTCTGCGACCGGCGGTTGTGGCGATGATCGCGTCTGCGGGCGTATCGATTCTGGTATCTGCCTTCTGGAACGGGGCGGATGTCATCGCACTGGCGGACACCCGCTGGGTGATGGTGGGAATCTTTGTGATCTGCCTGATCCTTCTTCGAAAAACAAAATGGAACCCGGTACTTGTGATGGCGTTGGCTGGGGTAATGAAGTTGTTGGCGGCGATTGCGGGGATTGGATAAAAGCAGGTGGCGAATCGGGGGAGTCTGCGGTATAATGAGAAAACAGAAAAAAAGAACAGAAAACAGGTGACAGATATGAAAATAAAAATCACAGAACCATATCTATGGCTTCCCGTAGATGCAAAAGAAGAAAAAGTCCTTCTGCACCTCTACTCTGAGGGGGAAAAAATCGATGAAATCGCGATCCGTCTTGGCGTTACAGACTGCGATTATTATGCATACAAAGACGTATCAGCGTATAAAAATAAAGAACTGGAGATTATCCGGTATGATGAGGGAAATCTGGATCGGATCTTTCAGTACCCGGAGAAACCGCAGACGGTCTATCCGTTCCGACCTAAACTGCATTACCATATGGCAGCAGGCTGGTGCAACGATCCGTGTGGGCTGGTCTATGCGGATGGCATCTACCATCTGTACCATCAGTGCAACCCTTACGGGCCGGAATGGGAAAACATGCACTGGGGACATGCAGTCAGCACCGATCTGATCCACTGGGAGAGAAAAGGGCTGGCGCTTTGCCCGGATGAGAACGGAACCGCATATACCGGAAGTGCGATCGTGGACAAGAAGAATCTGCTGGGACACGGCAAAGATGCCCTGCTCTTTTATCACACTGCGGCAGGTGGAAAAAACGAGTGGTCCCGGACTACAGGAAAACAGTTCAACTTTACCCAACGGTTATACTATTCGACAGACGGTGGAGAAACACTGGTGCGGGATGATCGTTTTCTGATGGAACAGATCGCCCCGTTAAACAGAGATCCGAGAGTCTTCTATCATGAGGAAAGCAATGGTTATATTATGTTGCTGTATCTGGATAAAAGTGACTACGCCATTTTTCGTTCCGAAGATCTGCTCAACTGGAGGGAAACCCAGCGGCTGTCCTTCCCGGGCATGTGGGAGTGCCCGGAACTTTTTGAACTTCCGGTGGAAGGAAATGAGAACGAGAAAAAATGGATCTTCTGGTCGGTGGAAGGATATTATGTAGTCGGAACCTTTGACGGGTATACCTTTACGACGGAGTCGTCTTTACAGCAGGGATACGCGACATCCACATTCCACGCGGCACAACTGTTCTCGAATGTGGAAAACCGGGTGATTCATATCTCCTGGGTGTGGATAAAGAACGGAAGAGGAAATTACCGCGGTATGATGTCGGTTCCGTGCGAACTCAGCCTGCGAAAAAATAACGGCCGTTATCAGGTCGCATTCCGAAGTGTGCGGGAACTGTCAGAACTTTCGGGGAAAATCACGGTACTTCCCCGAGGAACGATAACAGCGAAGCTTCCGTTTGAGAAAAAAGCCACCCAGGTCAATCTGACCTGGGTTCATCCGCAACACGGAAAAACCACGCTGGAAGTTCAGAACCTTCAGATGATGATGGATTTTACAAAGAAAACGCTGGATATCCACAACCAGGGAACGGGAGAACGGTTAGCCGGTGTCACATTGGAAGATACTGAAACCTGCGAACTGCATCTGCTGATTGATCAGGAAGTCATCGAATTCTTCACCAACCGGGGAACCTCCTACGGAGCCGTCGAGACAGAGGAAAATGTCCTGGGTGGAAACCTCCTGGTCAAATCCGAGATTCCGGTGGATGAGATCACATATCACCGATTCGAAGTGTAAAAGGATTTCTTTTTCAGAAAAATTACGGTATACTGAAACACAGAAAACATAAAGGAGAACATCTATGGAATTTTGGATAGGTATTATTTTTGATACGATCTGCCTTGCCATTGCCCTTTTCATGGCAATCAATCCGAAAGGATTTGCAAGAGGCATGAAGTATCAGTCGGTACGACAGACAAAAATCTTCCGGATCGTGGGAATCATCGCGGTGATCATTTTGCTCATATCCCTGACAAGCCGGGTTCTGACACTGGTATAAGAAGATGAAGAGAGTAATTGTATATTTTAAAAGGGAAACCGTGCTTTGTGTCGCGGTTTTTCTTGCTGTTATTTCTATGTTTTTTGTCAGACCGGATCGAGCTTATGCAGGATATATTGATACCAGAGTACTGGCTTTATTGTTTTGTCTGATGACGATCATGGAGGGATTTAAGAAGACCGGTTTATTTGAACAGATGGCGAATACACTGCTGAAAAAGGTACACACTTTCCGGCAGTTGATGCTGGTTCTGGTGGGGCTTTGTTTTTTCTGCTCCATGTGGATTACCAATGATGTGGCACTTCTGACTTTTGTGCCGTTTACGATTCTGGTGCTGCGTATGGCAAAACTGAATCAGCGGATGATTCCGGTGATTACCATGGAGACGATAGCTGCCAATCTTGGAAGTATGGCAACTCCGGTGGGCAATCCGCAGAATCTGTATTTGTATTCCGTCTCCGGAATGTCTGCTCTGTCCTTTGTAAAGGTCATGGGACCTTTGTCGCTGGTATCTTTGCTTCTTCTGATCGGGAGCTGTCTGGTACAGAAGAATGAAAGTATGCAGATAGAACAGATCAGGAGAAAAACCCCAAAGAATAAAACAGCTGAAAATCTGATTTTGCTCTTCCTTTTTTGCGTAAGTCTGGCAACGGTTTTACGTGTGCTGTCCTGGCCGGTGCTTCTGGGAATTACACTTCTGATTTGTCTGTTCCTTTTCGGAAGTGGAAAAGAAGAATTTTTACCGCTGAGAGTAGATTATAGTCTGCTTCTTACTTTTGTTGCATTTTTTGTATTTATCGGAAATATGGGGCGGATTCCAATCGTAAAAGAACTGCTGATAAAAGTACTGGAAGGACATGAACTTATTCTTGGTTTTGCTGCCAGCCAGGTCATCAGCAATGTTCCGGCGGCTATTTTACTTTCCGGTTTTACTACAGACTATCCTATGCTTCTCCGGGGAGTGAATATTGGAGGTCTGGGAAACCTGATCGCTTCCCTGGCAAGTCTGATCTCTTATAAATTTTATGTACAGGAAAGTGAAAAGAATGAAACAGCTGGTACAAAAGGGCAATATTTTCGATATTTTACGGTATGGAATATAGTCTTTGCAATTGTGCTGTTGGCAGTGACTGTTGTAGTATAACGTATAAGGAAAGTATGATTGAAGAATATAGAGAATAGGAAACAAAATAAAAGGCGCAGAAGTGCATTTTTCACCTCTATTTGTGAAAAAAGAAATACAAAGGAGAACCGTCATCGAAATATATTATTATAACCACATGAACAAAACGCAGCAGTCTGCCTACCATAATATCCTTCAGGGATTCCAGAACATGGCGGACGAGATTCTGATTCCACGTCTGGAGCCGGAAGAACTCTACAATGTGTTTTTCCAGCTCCGTCTGGATCATCCAGAGATCTTCTGGGCGACGGGATTTCGCTACAAATATTATCAGGATTCCCCGAATCTGATCTTTGTGCCGGAATATCTGTTTGAGAAAAATAAAGTAAAAGAACACCAGCGCGCCATGCAGGCGAGAGTAGAAAAGCTGGTGCGTCCGGTAAAGGATAAGTCCGAGTGGGAAAAAGAAAAATTTGTCCACGACTTTATATGCGAGAATGTCCGGTATGATAAATTAAAGAAAGCCTATTCCCATGAGATCATCGGACCGCTGGGACAGGGTGTGGGTGTCTGCGAGGGAATTGCCAAGGCAGTAAAAGTTTTGTGCGATGCACTGGGGCTCTGGTGTATGATCGTTATCTGCGGCAACAACCCGGAAAAAGGGATCAAATACCGCCACACCTGGAATATCGTAAAACTGGGTGGCAAATATTATCACATGGATGTCACCTTTGACAATTCCCTGAGTCACAATGGCATCCGTTACGACTACTTCAATCTGGATGACAAAAATATCTTCCGGGATCACGAACCGCTGATCGCACCGGCTCCACACTGTACGGATGGGGATCACTTCTATTATAGGGAAAAGAAACTGTCCTTCACGAAGCAGGAGGATGTGTATAAGCGAGCATTACAGACTGCAAAAAAAGGTCGAGTGTTTACTTTTCACTGGCGTGGAGGATATCTCACCCGGGAGATTCTCGGAGAACTTCTGGAACTGATCCGGAAAGCCGGAAAAGAAAAACAGAAAAGTGCCCGTATCAGCCTGAACTGGCCACAGGCGGTCCTGTGCTTCGATTATGTGGAAGATCAGGGACAGCCGGAAACGGAGGTCACACTGGAAGAGGCGAACGAAGGGGAACAGGAATAAAAGACATGAAAAATCTAATATTTCGGTTATTCGCAAAAAAATAAAAAAATATGAAAATAACTGTTGACAAACTATGTATACGGTGGTATCCTATCGGAGTTGCGTCTGAGAGATCTCACAGAGATCACAAAGCTGTCAAAAAGAAATGAAA
>OGCM01001047.1_pt1 | contig 36854 bp, 52 predicted proteins | sample 1570151 | NCBI WGS metagenome assembly OGCM01 (sample SAMEA4370582, study PRJEB24528) | human gut metagenome
GAAAAATATTTGCTTTTTCACTTATTTTCCTCTTGACATTTCACCGCTGGACTTAAAAAAATTATATATATATTTATAATCACCCGACGGGGGGACTATTTAAGTCCCCGTCGTTTGATGATTGCTTTGGCTAAATCTTCATCAATTTCTGTGTGTCGCGGTACTGATTCTCTATCTTTACCTTTATGGTAAATATCGTGATTTGAACCATTTCGCTTTAGTGTCCAGCCGTTCTTTTTCAACAGCTTTATGAAATCGTTTCTTTTCATATTCTTTTCCTCCTTTCATTTTATATTATACGCCTTTTATGCGTATTTGTCAATACTTTTTTCAAAATTTTATTGAATTTTTTTATTATTTGGTATATACTATTTTAAAAAAAGGAGGCTACAAGCTATGAAAAAATTTATATTAGGTTTTATAACAGGCGGTATAATCTGTGCGACAGCGACAGGTTTTGCCGTAGAATATGCCGTAACGGCTAACCCGTTCCCTGTTGCCGTAAACGGTACGGAAACAGCGATAGAGGGCTACAACATCAACAATAATACATATTTCAAATTACGTGACGTTGCCGACGCTGTAGGTGGTTTTAATGTCGGTTTCAGTGACAACACTATTACGATTGATACAGATACCGCCGCCGAACCAACACCGACACCGCTACCGTCATTTACACCCGCACAAATTTCAATCGTCAAAGGTGACGACGGTTACGACTACACCAGTGACGGCATAGAAATTGAATACGTTGACGGTGTTGCATATATTGATGAAACAGATATACAATATATGCTGAATAAATTAAATGCGAATAATTCAAATCATTCCTATCATTTTGGCACTGATATTATTATAGATAGTGAAACCCTTGACGTAGTTGTCGATAATATCAAACGTTGCAATACTGACCGCAGATTAATAGAATTAGATTCATATACCACAAAAATCTTACCGTTTATAAATAGTGTTACAGAATAGGGCTATGTCCCTATTCTTTTTATTTATTTTTTAATTCGCTAATCGTTTGCCATAGTTTGTCAAACTCGCTTTTTACATCTATACCTTTTATTCGTACATAGTTTGCATCGATGTCCATTTCGTGGTCCACTACTGAAATACTGCCCTCTGCTCTGACAGGTCCCATAAATGTAATGCAACTGTCCGCACCACTACCCAACGTTAAACCGCCGTACAGTTCTGCCGATTTATGTGACGTTATCTTTCCGGCAAATACAGCCTCACCATCATTATTTATATATACAGTTTTATCACCTGCCGCATTATACAAGCAAAAAACATACTTTCCGTTTTTATAACCACATTCAAATCTGACAATATTATTTTCGTCCTGCATTGTTATCAGACTGTTTTCTATCGTCAATTTACCGTTGGCGGACATTATTGTACATAGATTTGTATACAACGCACCCGTAAATACTTCCGATACGATAATTTCATTGTCATTGATAATTGTTGTCCAATCCCATTCACCATCTGTTTTCTGTCCGGCAATAGCCAACTGACCTTTGATAATTGCGACGGCACTTTGCCCGTCAGGACTTTCAAATAATGCGCCTGTTTGATACTTTGCTATATTCTCGTTCTGCAGTGCCTCGTTTATGCTCACCTTGACGTTTTCCCGCATCATTTCCAAATAGCTTGTCTTGATTTCTTTCTTGCCGTTCCTCTGTATTTTTTGGATTATGTTTGATGTAGCAATATCCTTGAAAAAACTATCAATAGTGACTTGCGGGTGTCCCACTTCAATAGTAGATTTTCTCGGTTCAAACGGATAGATTTTTGTTGTTATAATTCTTTGCAGCGTTTTGGTGTTCATACTCTTATCGAAAATTTTCACCCTGTCCCCAATGCTCGGTTTGTTCAGATTATGATATTTGTACGCCTCGCAAACATCAACGTAACCGACAGTCATTGTATATTTAGGAATATCAATACGTTCTAAATTATCTTCTGAAAATTGCCACTTTGCCAGTTTCAACAGTTCGTCCGGTTCTTCGCATTCGTCAAAATTTGAAAAACCCTCGTAGACGCCTATTTTTTCAACCATAGGACTGTCTATATACTGTTTACCGTTATTGACCGTAGATATATCCAAATCGTCCTGTCCGTATGGATATAGTCGTGTTATCAATGTAGACGCATCGCGTGACGATTCAGCCGATTTTGCATTGAAACGTAATGTTAATTCGTTACCGTTGTCTTTGCCGATTTGTTTAACCAGTGCCAAATTATAATTATCTACATATAATTCGCACATTGTCGATTGTTTTTCTAATGTTTCTGACAGCGTAGACACACCGACAATCGGTGTTATCTTTGACGCCTCAAAAAAATCGGTTGCGGTGTTCACCCATTCCATTCCCAATGACTTTACCTCTGCGTCCGTCATTATATGTATATTGGTGTTTTTAAACAGCTGTGTCATAATATAACGTGGTGTTTTTCCCAACATATCACCGATATACTGAATATGTTTAAATTGTGCGTCCATATACAGTGCCAGTGCGTATATTTTATTATTATCAATAGAACGAATACGGAAACATTCATTCCCTACCCTACAAATACGGTTGTTTGCGATAAATTCCCATTTAGCCGAATCTATCGGATATTCAAATTGCAAATTGTAGCTGCCGTTTAATTCGTGTGTAATACAAACGTCCTTTGCCTCGTCCAAAATCGCCAAACCGTTTGAACTGAAATCGGTTTCATTGCAACTGTATATACGTATCATTTTATTCATTGTATTTCCTCCTGTTTTATAAAATCGACTGTGTATAATAGAACAGCGGATTATAAATAATTTCGACTGTTCCTATTCCGTTTGACTGTATTGTTATTTCATTTTCACCCTGTCCGATTTCTATATAATCACCGTTTGAATATTCTGACGTGTTGGTGTCACCCTCAAAACAGCTGAATAATTCGCAATCGATTGTGAATTGCGTAGTTTTGTGATTATATTTTATCGTGTTTCCGCCGCAGGTAAACGATACTGATGTAAAATTACCGTTGAAAACTATCTTAGGTCGTACCGCCGCATTGCCGGCATTGTTTAGTTTAAATGTGTTTGTACCGTTGGCAATTTCATATATATGATTTATCGGCCAATCTATTTCAATTTCCGTATCTAACGGAATATCCGCACCTAACGGAATACCCTGTGTATCATACAGGAACTGATTAAACGGTTCACATCTGAACGCTACAACAGTTTTCCCCGCCCGCTGTAGCATTATAGTCATATCTTCCACGGTTATCGGTGACGCTATCCATTTTGTAAACGGCATATCGTCCAAAATCAACTCACCTTTTCCGCCGTTTATCCACGTTACAAACTGTTCAATAGTTTTATTACGTTTTGCGGTATCGTTGCAGATTAAATAAAATTCCACTTCGATTGTTTTGTCGTTGTAAAATACCCTGCCACCCGATTCAGAAAAATCTATACTGCCGTCCCTGTACGGTATATCTTCCTCATAATCCGTTTTTTTCGGCGGTGTTATAGGTAAATCGGTGATTTTGGTTTGCATACCAAAATCACGCAATGAATGTTTACCGCGATATGTTAATCCCATTGTTTAACCCTCCACTCCTAAAAATGCGTCCGAAATCGAACGTTTTACCGAACTACCCGCATATTTACCGTACGCCATTGCAGTCGTTTCATCAGTGATATTATTATTAAAATCCTGTTTGATTGTAATGGTATATTCGTTATGGGCGGTTGTTGCGTTCGGAATATTTTGACCTATTTCGGACAATTTCTGATTTGTCATATCTACTATTTTTGATATAGTGTTATATCCGGTTGTTGCCAACTGTTCCTGTTGCTGATTGTACGATTTTAAAACACTGTTAAACTGTTTTGTCATATCATCATTACCACCGCTGATTATTCCCAATGCCTGTGATGTATATTTGCTTAGTCCTTTCAGCGTGTTGCTTTGCTCTTTTTCCAGTGCCTCGTTTTCGTCCTCGATTGCGTCTAACTTGGCTTGTTTTTCCGCCTCTCGAGCCTCTTTTGCCTCTGTTTTTTTGATGTCCGCAATATCTTCTTCGATTTCTTTTAATTTTTTCTTACCGTCTATCGTAACGGCATTTTGATATTTTTCACGTTCCGCCTCCAGTTCCGACAGCTCTTTTTTCATTTCGGCTTTGGTTTCCGCGTCCTCGATTGCCTTGTATTCCGCCTCGATTGCCTCTTTTTTCGCTGACAACATTTCTTTTTGCGCGTCATAGTATTCGTTGACGTAGTTTTCCAACGTTTCACTCATACTGTCAAACAGGTTACTGTTTGCGTCGTCCATAGCCTCATAGTAATACTTACCGCTTATCATTCCTTGTTCGTAATATTTTTGTGTATAGTCCTTTACGCGGTTTAGTCCGGCTTGATATTCCTGCTCGCTGATTGCTCCGTACTTCTTTTGCATTTGCAACCACTTCTTAGAATTTTCCAAACGTCCCTCATACAGTTTCTGTCCTGCGGTCGTCATTTTTTCATTGTATTCTTCTTCCGTAATTTCGCCGTCCTGCAGTGCCTGTGAATTACGTTCCATAATACGCTGATATGCCGCCTCGGGGCTGTCGTCGTATTGTTCCCAGTCATTAAAATATGTTCGTTCGGCTATATAGTCTAATGACTGTTGGTCTAATTCGTCTAATTTCTTTTTTCGTAAATCTGCAATCTGCATTTCGTGGTTTCGGATTGTTTCGTAATATTCGTCCCATACGTCCTGCAGTTCATCAGCCGTCATTTCGGTATTTTCCGTCATTTCGGTCAATGTATTCAGATAGTTGTCGTCCATTCGCTGATATGCCGCAATCTGTTCATCTACTGACAGATTGTGCATTTTGACTTCATAGTCAATCCAATTCTTTGACTTGCTCTCTTGGTTTTTCAACCTGTTTTTATAATCTTTGATTGCGTCGTCATTAATTTTTTTGTTTAGTTCGTAGATTTCAATATTAGCCTCTTTCACAACGTCCGCGTCGTTTGCAAATTCTTCTAATATTTTTTTCCACCATAATAACGCGTCTGCGTCTGATACAACGCTTGTTTTCTGACGGTATTCAAAATCTTCTTTTTTGGTTTCAAATGCTGTGTTGTTTGTTCCTGTTGCGTAATGCGGTAATTTTTTCAACATTGCTTTTGTCTGTTTGGCCGTGTAAACCGAATCACCCTTACTTAGATTTACCAACACATTTCGACCGTTAAACAAATAGTATTGTCCTTTGTGCTTTACCAATTCTCGCGGGTCAGCGACACCCTTTTCGTCATTTATAACCGCAGGTCCTTCCGGTGCTGAATCAGTACCGTTTGCAAAAAAACCTTTTTGACCGCTATTGAAAAAACCACTCGACACTGTTCCGTCCGATTTTACGGTAAAATGTGCGGTATATGTTTTTTCAAATCCCTTTGCTTTGCTTGTCAGACTATCAATAACCTCCGCCGCATTTGTGCCGTCGGCTTTCAGCGTTGCCGTACCCTCTAAATTATCAAATTTATCGACTTCGCCTGTCGTTGTATTGATTGTAATAACCGCCTCGGAATCGTTCGCTTTTAGCGTTGCTATGCCCGTTTTTTGGTTGTATTCCGCCAGCTGATAAACAACACCGTTTATTGTTACGGTTGCTTGGTTGTCTGCCTGCAAAATTGCGACAGCCTGTGTTGCTCCGTATGTGTCAATCAATTCTTGCAACGTCATTATAGTTTGTTCACTTTCGCCCCCGTCTACGCTGACGCTGACCTCGGCACTTTGACCGTCTATTTCTTCGACACCGTCTTTGGTTTTGTCTATCATAGTAATATCGCCCTCGGCATTTATGCTGATTTCAATATTATCCGGCAATCCTAAAACACTGTGCATATAATCGTTCAAATCGGTTACTACGGCTTTCATATTTTTGTCACCGCTCGCCATTGCCTCGCTCAAATTTGAAAAACCGTTTTTAAATAACGCAACCTGCAAACTTGTTTCGGTTGTTGTCATACCTAACAGCTGACATTGCGTGACTACATCATTAATTGCTTTGTTTATTTTTTGTTCATCACCACTTGCGAATATGTCCGTAATAGATGAAAAACCGCTTTTGTTTACAGCCTCTTTTGTAACTTCATTTTGTAATGTTATCAGCGCCTCTTTGTACTTTTCAATAGACGCTTGATGTTGCTTAATTCGTTCTTCGTTGTTTGAAACATTTGTTTCCCACTCTGACGTCTGTTTTGACACATTGTCTATTGCCTGTTCCAAACTGCCAAATGACAAATCACTGCCTATCAAACTTTCGTAACTGTCAAATATATCTTTGCTATCTTCTTTCAGCTTGTTGACCGCCGCTATACGTTCAGAACCTGTCAGTGTTTTATTTATCGTGTCGTACTGTGATTTTAAAATATCTAACTCTGTACTTAACTTTTTTGCATTTTCAATACGTTGTTTTGTTTCGTTGTTGACGCTTTGCAGTTTTGGGATTTCCTCCGACGATTTTTGTGCATTGGTTCTCTTTTTGCTACTGTCGTCCTTGATTTCCTGTTGTTTCTGTTTCTTTTCCTGTTCTGCCTGTTCTTTTTGTGCTTGCACGATTTCACGTATAATGTTCAACGTTGCATTTCTGACACCGTTTTTCTGTTCTTCGGCGCTGATATAATCGCTATAGTTGTCTATGAACCATTGTTCCAACTGCTTACGTTCCTGCTCGCTCTCATCCGTCTGTTGACCCTTATTTTTTAATTCTGTCAATTCTTTGTAACGCGCAATATATGTGTCTACTGTATCGGCTGCGACAGTCATATCATAGGCGGTTTTTGCTTTTTCTGAATATTCCTGTGCCATAGCCAATGCGTCATTTCCCGATTCACCTAATTTTTTATGATATTTTTCTATTCCTGCACTTGCAATCTTTGCGACTGCCAATGTAGCCGCAAACGGTGCTGTTGCTGCCACCGCTATTCCTGCACTTACTCCGGCAACACTACCCAACGCCGCAAGAAAACCGCCTACACCGCCGGCACCTGTAGCACTTGCCGCCGCGCCCTCGGCTGCCGCCATTGCCTCTGCTCCTGTTGCTCCTGCCTCTGCCGCCGCTGCTCCTGCTCCTGCCATTGCCTCTGCTCCTGCCGCTCCGGCTGTTTCTGCTGCCGCACCTGCCGCCTCAGCCGCAGTCGCCGCCTCGCCTGCTACTTTTGTAAACGAAAACAGCGATTTAATACCGTTTGCGAATGAAATCCCTTTTGACGTTAAACTCAACGCAGGACCGATAATTGCTAATGCCGTACCGATTTTTAATAATCTGTCACAATCTTCATCAGATAATCCGCTTAGCCAATCCGCTAAACTACTTACCGCGTCAGCAGCCTTATCAATGAATGGTGCAGCACTTTCGCCAAATTTTTGGGCGGCTACCTGCATTTTAACCATTGCTTGCTCGAATGTGAAACCGGATTTGTTTACACCTTCCGACTGCTTTTTGAATGCCTCTTCTGACGCTCCGGCGGCATTACCCATTTTCTCTAATTTTTCTGAAAATGTATCAGCCTGCGCACCTGTCAATGCCAACATTGCAGTAATAGCCTCTTTTGAACTGAATAGTTCTGTTAGCTTTTCCTCGCTACCGCCTGTTGCCTCTGCCAAAATCTTCATTGCACCCGAAAAACCGTTTGCCTTTACCATTGCAAATCCCGATTCATAACCCAATGAATTTAGCTTTTTCTTTAATGCCTCTGTCGGTGTCATTAATCCGGTATATACCGCGCCTAACTGTGTAGATACTTCCGACGCTGTACCCGTTACACCTGTCAATGTTGCAAATATCGTAAACAATTCGTCCTGTGATACACCTAACGCCTTTGATTGTGGGACTACCTTACCGATACTTGACGCCAGTTCGGGGAATGTTGTCTGTCCTAATTCGACTGTTTTAAATGCCAAATCCGCAACGTGTTCTACTGCCTCGGCTGTCGTATCACCGTAACCCTTTGTAACGGCTGAAGTTAGATTGATAGAATCAGTCGTTGTCGCCAATCCGGCTTTTGCGGCCTTTGCGTTTATTCTTACTTTGTCGATTGTGTCGTCAGCGTCGCCGAATGCCGATATTACCTGATATGTACCGTCTGCAATATCATCTGTATATTTTGCGGTTTCTATTGCTACATCTTGTATACCCTTTTTCAATTCCTGCAGACGTTCGTCACCTATGGACAATGTTGCGATATTAGCCAATTTTTTATTTAGGTCCATATATTGCTTAACTGCCGCAGTTCCCGCCGCTACCAACGGTGCTGTTACTGTTGCCGTTAATGTGTTACCGACTTTAGTCAATCCGTTTCTGACACCTGCAGTTTTGTCCTGTAATTCGCTATATTTGTTTTTAACCTGTGTAATATATTGCGACTGTTTTTTTAATTCATCTGTCGTCTGCTTTAACTCATTTCTTAAATTTGCCTCTGCTAATTGACTTCTCGATAGATTGTTACTGAAACGATTGAAATTCGTATCAGCTGTTTTAACGGCACTTTCAGCCTTTTTTACTTCGTCTTTCAACTTTTTCATTTCGTCGCTGTTGGCCTTTAGGCTTGTCTTGCCCTTGTTGTATGCCTCATTCGCACGTTCCAAACGTTGACGGGCGGCGTCCTGTGCCTTTGACGCCTGTTCTACCATTTGTTTATATTTCTGTGTAATCTGTGATTGTTGGTTTAGCTGTGTAGACAGGGATTTATATTTATTCTGTAAACGGTCCAATGATGAACCTGTCGTTTTTAATGTGGCGTCTGTAACCTTAAACTCATTTTGCGTTTGTTTCATTGAATTACCTAACGCCTTGATTTCCTGTTGTGCCTCTTTGGTGTTAAAACCAATGCTGATATTTGTACCGTCACTCATTCTTTTCACCTCATATTCCGAAATCTGCTAAACTCGGCAGTTTATCGTTATTCTGTTTTTCTGCTGTTTTTGTGTTTCCGTTCATCATCTCATAAATTTTCCAAAATTTACGGGGTGTGCATTCCCAAAATTCATCATCTGAAAATTGCAGGCGGTAACGTCCTATAAAATATAGTTTGTCCCAATCGTACGGAGCGTCCCGCCTTACTGTTCCCCCTGTTCTTCCGTTGCCTCCTGCACTCCGAACGCTGAAATTACTGCGGCATATACCACATCATACAAAATATTTATAGTACCCAACGAAATCCAATCTTCAATATCCACTTTTCGCAAATTGTACCTTTCGCCAACCATTGCATATAGAAAATTTAAAACATCACCGTATATATCTGTCTTGTTTCCGAACATTTCAATAGCTTGGCCGACACTTCCGTACATTTGCTCCAATACTCGCAATGCTCTGTATGTCAGCTTTATTTCGTATTCCTTATCCTCAATTTTTATCTTCTTGCCCTTTGCGATACACGCGGTTAAATCTAATGTTTCTTCCATTTTCAAAAACTCCTTTCATACGCAAAAAACGCACATCATAATGATGTGCTTGATTTATTTGCGTTTCTGTGTTATACTTGATTTATAAAAACTTATTTTTTCCTTTTACCGTCCTGCGTGGGACGGTTTTTTTTATTTAATTATTCTTTTGGAACTGTGTCACCTGCATTTACTGTAGGTGTTGATTTCGTTCCTTTTGCGTAGATTTTATTTATTTTTTCTACTGTTAGGAATGCATCCGCCTCTTTTTCAGTGTCAAAGACACCGTAAATTCTCCAAACACCGTCCGCACGTCTTGCCATTGATTTGAATGACATTGTGTCAGACTGTGGATTTAGTTTTTCGGTTCCGGCTGTTTCCGCTGAAAAATCACTTGTGCTGTATTTTGTTCGTAACAGCCACACTGCTAAAGTTTTACCGTCGTTTAACGGTGTCATAAATCCTGTTGCAAATTCGGCAGGGTCATCCTTTTCTGTTGATACATAAATCCCGTCCTCTGTTAATGTTTCATCTAACAACATTGCCTGTTCTGCCGGTGAAAACATTGTTCTTTGCGCCTTACCGTCATAACCTGTACACTTTGACAATACGTCAGTGCAATCGTCACTGTCTACGTCTGTTGTTTGTGTTTTTGCAGTTAAATCAATATTCTGCACATTTAGCAAATGTTTAACTTCGTCGTATTCAACTTTAGGCTCACCGCCTGTCATTGCCGCACTTTTATCACTGATTATTTTTGCAATTCTTAATCCTTTTAAACCTGTTCTGATTTGCATAATTTTATACCTCCATTTTTAACGTTACATTTATCGGTTTGTGATATATATTTGTATCTGATTCGTACATATCGTTTTGCAGTTCTACCCTGCACATCAAAAAATCTGTTTCCAACGTTTCTTTTACTGCCTTTGATAGTTCAAACAAATTATTCTGTTTGCTCCAAATATCCAAACGCGCGATAACAGTATTCATTATTGCGCTGTCATCAGCATATTCGGAATCGTTATTCAGCATTTCAAACATTGTTATTCGCGGAAATAAATTTTTGTCTTTGTCAGGTGCTCTCGGATTGTTGTATATTGCGGCTATTTTTTTCGTTACCGCCGCAGATTTTTTCAATGACTGATATATCTTTAACATTGTATCTTGCAACGCTATCCCTCCAATCTTGACTTGATTTCTTGCTCTAATGCCGATTTCATTTTCGGTTCAACGACAGATTTAACTGCCGCCTCTGCTTTTTTCATAAACGGTCTTGCCACCATTTTGCTTGTACCGTTTTCAACATAAAATAAATACTGTGCAATGCTCCAATCCAACTTGGCACCGTCACCGTCAAACACTCCAACTAACTTATATCGTCCGCCGTAGCCGTCACGCGTTTTACTCGCCCGAACGTGATTTCGGGCGTGAAAACTGTCTTTTTCCTTTCGGTCATATGGAACGTGCGGTTTGAATGTGCTGACTGCCAACGGTGCTACTTCGTCCAACACTTTGTCGGCCACTTCGTTCATTGATACACCTAAATTTTCAATTTTCAGTACCAATGACGAAAATCCCTCATATTCAACACCGTATTTAGCCATTGTTGACCGCCTCCGCCGTTATGATTTGTATGTCGTGCGATTCGGATGCGTCGTTTATTGCACGGATATTATAATATGTCCCACCGTATTTTATATAGTGGTCCTCTGTCAGAATTTTTTTGTATCTGATTGTAAACGTCACCGTTCTTTCGGCATTTACCGCCGCCGCAGTAAAATACTCCGAACCCCTAACGTGTTTCACATTCGCCCAAACGGTACAGACGGGGACATATTTCTGTCCCCCGTCGCGTCCTGTTTCAGGATTGATACCGTCTGTTAATTCGCAAATTTCAACACGTCTGTTTAATTGTCCGGCATTTATCATCAGCAACACCTCACAATAAATTCAAGGAATGCAGTGCCAAAATCTGCGTAACTGTCGGATTTTCTTTGTCAGACTGCACTGTCATTTGTCGATTGTCGTACATATCACCGCACAACACCAACGCCGCAATCGTCAAATCCTCGTAGTTATCCATTTCTTCATCAGTTAAACCGGTGTACGATTTTATGTACTGAATGGACGCCGTATGAATAGTTGAAAATGTTTGTTCTTCGCCCTCATACTCCGCACGCAGATATTCGGCTATGTATTCATCTGTTAATTCGCTGATTTTCATATCTGCCACCTATTATGCAGCTTTCATTTTCAAACCTGCGATTTTTTGGCTTTCAACGATTTTACTGTCAAATTCAGTGTAACCGCATACACCGATTGCGTATTGTGTCGCATATTTTTCAAGTAGTACGTTGATTTCCATAGCGTTGGCTAATTTGACATACAAACCGGACATATCGCCATATACAATAGTTGTTGTGCTTGCCGCGATTTTAGGTGCATTTTCTGAAACGTATACAGGCTTACCCAACAGCTCCCAACCGAACTCTTTTGTAATATCGCGGTTTAGTAGGTAATTACCCTCGTTATCCTTTAACTTTCGGATTTGTGCCAGTGTTTCTTTGTTCATAATCCAGCACGCATTTTGTTGGAACTGCTGTGGCACTGTCATTTGAACGTCAATCAATTCATCAGCTATAATATCCTTTGCACTTGCTGATGTAACTAAATTCGTTGTTTCAAATACACCTTGATATTTATTTTTTTGACCGTTTAACAATCCCTTTTCAAGAAATTCTGCAATATTTTCAGCTACTTTATTGATTGTAAATGATACCAAATCAAAACCGCTCTGATTGATTAATGATTTAGAAATCAGTTTCAATACGCCGACAATATAGTTTTCAAGTGTTATTGTCGTGAATTTACCCGAACTTTCGGTCAATTCCTGCATATCTTCCACTAATGTAGCACCTGTATCTGTTGTATCGTCGTAAACAGGGAACGACAAATTACCGCCAACGTTGTATATTGTCGCCATACTGTAAATAGGTGATAATTCTTTCACTCTTTCGATAATACGGTCAGCGATTGTCGTTGGAATCAAGGCTTTTCCGCTGTCTGCTGACGTGCTTAGCGCCCTTGTTTCACCTCTTAGGAACTTTTCAAATTTTGCCTCATCCGCCGCACGTTGTTCCATATTCTCTTTTTTTGCTCCGCCAAATTCAGCACTTGACAAACTTCTTGCCTCATTTTGTGCTTTTAATGTTTTATCAATTCCGTCAATTTCTTTTTTGATTTCATCAAATCTTGATGTTTCATCATCTGTCAACGCTCTTGTTTCCTTTTCTGCGTCTTTGATGATGTTTTCCATTTCCTCAACCAGATTATTACGTTGTTCAATCAAATCCGGTAATGCTCTTGTTTCAAATTTTCTTGCAGCTTTTCTTTCAAAATCTCTAAATATTTGCTTTTTACTTTTCATTGTATTGTCCGCCTTTCATCTTTAAAAACTCAACTTCGTGTTTGTAACGTGAAATTAATGCACGTTTTTCTTCTTCGTCCTCGTCGTTCTTTTCTTTCTTCTCTTGCTTTGCTGTTTCTTTAACGACTTGACTTTCGTCCTCATAACTTCGTCTTTCAAATGCTTTTTCTTGGTCTGAACGTTGTTCAATGCTTGTTGCTATGTATGCCGGTGTAACACTTAGAATTGATACTTCGGACATATCAATGTCCTTCAAATATCGGTGTTGCATACCGTCGTCAGCGTCTTTCCATTCGTCAGCACAACTATAGAAACCAAAACTCCAACCGCGTAACTCGCCTTTGTTGGCCTTTTCGATAACTTCGGGGTCTGCTACGTCACACGACGCAAACAATCCGATATTATCTTCACGCAGTTGCAATTCACCTGTTTCTGTCGAACCCAAAATTTTATCCGCTCTGTGATTAAAACGTAATTCAACGTTTGGATTTCGTCTTAACGACTTTGCGAATGTTTTCGGTTCTACACGTTCTATGAACTTGCCGTGACTTGACGAAATCGGACGGCTGTCACGTCCGGTCGCACAAACATAGCCCTCAATATGAACGCTATTCGCTCGTATTTCCACTCTTATCACCTTTAACACCCCCTTTCATTTCCTCGACATCTACTGTCTGATTTGTGTTTGGTGTATATACTTGTCCCTTTTGCGGGTAGTATAAAACGTCGTTTAATCCCAATTTGACAAAATCCAAACCTAATGGCGGTAATCCTTCCATTTCTCGGACTTCATCTATTTGAATGAAATTGTTTTTAATACCTGTTTCATATGCGGCATATCTCTTTTGCATATCGCCTTTTAACAGTGTCTTGGTATCTATCGAAAATGACAACTTGCCGTATTCACTTTGCAGTAGCAAATCTTTATTCAGTGCCGTTTCAATGGCTTTGATAATCGGCAAAATTGCCGATTTGATACCGTTGTTATAGTTTTCATCACTGCACGTCCCGTTGATTATTTCAGGGGACAGGTTGAATAACTTTGCTATTTCAATCGCGTTTGCCTCTTTGTTTTCTTTCAACTGCATTTCCACACTTGACAATGACGCCTCTGTGAATTTTAAACCGTTGTTTAACACCATTATGTTCTCTTCGTTGTTTCTGTAAAATCGTTGCCACGTTCTTTTTAATTTGGTTAATGCCGATTCCTCTAATCGTTTTTCCGATTGTAAAAAACCTTTTTTGCCGCCGGATTTGACAAGACTGTTTTCAAATTTTAACGTGTTGTATGCCACTGACAACATCTTATTGTTTTCTTCGATTATGCCTTTGCCTGTAGCTCCATTTTCACTGCGACGTGTCAGTTTTAAAAACTCCCAATCGCAGTATTTCTGACCGTTCACCATTATGTCATAATCTTTAAATATCGGGTCTGTTCCCTCGATCACGGAAACTTTTGACGATTTCACATAGTGCAGACTTTTAACGGCGTTTCGATTTCGGTTGATAAAAATATATCCCTCACCGTCTGTCAGAACATCAGATAACCACGCCGTTTTCATCTGAAATGCGTCTAATTTATCGCCTGTTTCACTGTTTAACAGATGAACTCTGAAATCATCTTCGACATTACCGCCGCCGTTAATATCTTTCAGAACTATCGGCAACATTGCTATTGTATTGGCTATGAAATTTACACAACTTGTCACTGTCGGAATGCTCATAGCCTCGTCTTTTGAAATCGTATCGCTTACACCTGCGATTAATTCAATGATGTTTGTACCGCTATCTTCCGCCGCACGTCTGAAATATTTTCTTTTTCTCATTTTCTATTTTCACTCCTCACGCTGTCTGTACGCCCCAATCTAATCCGGCGTCAAAAATTTCGTGTTGTTGCATTATGTACACGGCTATGATTGTAGCGACAACCATATCAACCTTGCCCGCAGAACGTTTTTTATTGACGTACTTGTTTTTGTTCGTATCTTCTGTACATTTTGCATTTTGGTAATTGATTTCGTACAATTCGTTTGCCTTGTATAAAAATTGGTGGTTTAAAATACATTCCTTTAACAGTTTTGTCGGTGCGTGCAAAGTTCGTGAGTGTTGCTCTACTTCCGTCACGTTATAGCCGGCACGCTCCCATTTTTGTGCCGACGACATTGCATTGCGTCGGTCATATCCAATATCAATGATTTTGACGCCGTACTGTTCTTCAATCTTCATTACATATTCTTCAATAACCGCGTAATCGACAACTCTGTCACCGCACGCCACGCACTGCATTTGTTTTATAAAATGCCTGTAATCCACACGTTCCGTCGCACTTTTTTCGTCTGTCCGTGCCTCGGGTATAAATGCCAGTGGCTCGCAATAAACCACTCCGTCAACATATGCCACCATTACAACGGCACAGTTATCTGTTGTTTCCGCCAAATCGACACCAATATAAACGTCTAATCCGGTCCAATCAATCTCGCCGTTCTCTAATCGACACGCCTTTACGTCTGCAACGTCAATATAGCTTTCAGTTCCTATTCCTTGATAAATTATGTTGCAGTGCTTTGTAACAAAATTTTCACGGCGGCTCGGCATTTGTATAGCACGTTCCCTGTTGTCTTTCAAATCTTTCATTATGCTTGGGATTTCTAACGCTAACGGATTGGACTGCTCCAATATTCCGTCGTCCCTCATCCATTCATCTTCTTTGGTGTTGTCCGGTTCATACAGCAACGCAAAAACTTTGTTGTCATTGATTACTCCGTCCAAAACGTTTTTTGCATACTGTACTTCGTCCTCGAACGGATTATCGAACGTCGGGTATTTAGTGCTAATGATACAGCCTAATTTATTCAGTATTGTCAACTGTCCTGAACGCATTGCCTCAATCGCATACGGGTTCGGTAATGCTCCCACTTCGTCCGCCAAAAATGCGTTTGGCAGACGTCCGTCAAGTCTTGAGTTGGAATAGTTCAACGGGATATATACATTCTCATTCAGCAGACATTTAATATCATCCCTACGAATTTTGAACCTATCCATTAATGCAGGACTTGACAATATAATCTCTCGGATTGCCGTTTTCACTTCTCTTGACAATGTTCCGTCCGGTGCGACCGAATAGAACTTTGAAAATTTCGGTTCACAAAAAAACAGCAGTATGAAAATGACGCCGATAATAATTGTCTTACCGTTCTTTCGGCATATTTCCAATAATGCTGTTTCATATTTTCGTTTATTTTTATTTCCCCTGTATACCGTACACAATACCGAGATAATCAGAAAAAACTGAAAACCCGCAAGACTTTCGTATACAGTTTGATTTTTTGCCATTCCCGACGGCATAATCATTAATTTTAATAGTTTGTCTATCAGTTGAACTTTTTTCTTTGATATGCAAAACTCGTTGTCTTGCTCATCTGCAATTTGCAAAAATTCTTTGCATTGCAGTTTGACGTATTTCGGCGCGTTGATTTTTCCGTCGCAAACGTCTTGCGCATATCTATACGCTTTGTGTTCTCTATCCATCATATTCGTTCGCCTCTTTCAGTGCATTTAACAGCGGGTCCTCTTTGTTTTTGCTCGCCGTTAAATTTAAACTGCCTATCTTTGCTCGTGCCTGCGGTGACAGACACAATTCATTACAACAACGGTACAAATCTTTTGTGTATTTGTCCTTACTTGCCATAAAATCTTTATTAAAAATCAATGAAAAATCATCATTTATTTTGCGTTCTATATCCTGTAATCGGTCAACTGCAATAGAAAATTGAGTTAAAATATACACGTCCAAATTACTCAAAATTCCGCTCTCGTCCAATTCCTTTTTTATCTTTCGGAAAATCTTTTTTTGATTGTTCGACAAATACGTCGGAGGTCGGAGGTTATCAGCTTTCCCGCGAATTTTCTCTTCGACTTCTTGACGTTGTTTTTCTTCCGATTTTGTGTTGTGTCGTGATTGTGTTTTTACCGATTTCGCCGGTCGTGCCATACCTCCCTCACCTCTCGTATTTTTTGAATTTTAATTTAAAATTTCATTTTGGGAATTTTTTGCGTGCTTATACCCCTTGTTTCCTGTACAAATCCCCCAGCCGAAAAAATTCTAATGGCCGGGGGGTGTCTGTTCCTGCTCCAATGCGATTTTCTGCAATACTTTTTTCGGAATTTCGCCGCTGTCTGCCATTTTATGGTGACATTCACAAAGGCTGATTAAGTTACTGTTTTCATCTCGCAGTTCGTAATTGTCTTTCAGCGGTACAATGTGATGAACACTGATACCGTTCGTATTGTATTGACGTGCGCCGTATTTATATAATCCACGCACACATATTTGACACATATTCATATCACGTTCTTTTATCTCGTTGCGTTTGCGTTGCCACGAAATTGTATTTCTGTATCTGTCATATTCATACGTTTTTTTATTCCGGCTCTGCCTACGCTTTGCCTGTGGACATTTGTACATAACGTCGTGAATACGTCCGCAATACGGACAGCTCTTTCTCATTGTTTATCACCTCTTTCCGCCGCTTATATGTCGCCTATATCTATCTTGCCACTCATCAGCTCCGGCAACAGTGCGTCCCGTAACTCTGCTAAATATCTGTTTTCTTCAAGATTTAGATAATATATGTGTTGTTTCCACGTGTTAAATATCATCATAAGAATACTTGAAATGTTTTCTTTGCTGTTGTTTGAAAATGTTATTTCGTTTTTATTTTTGGTTGTTTTAAAATAATCATTTTTAACAATCTTTTCACCACATATTTTTTCTGTCAATTTTGAAAAATCATTATTTGTACTGTTGTCCTGCTTAAACAGCTCAATGTCAAATCCTAAAGACTTGGCGATTGTTTCGTTTATTGTTAGTTTACAATTATTTTTTTCAGTTATAATTCTGTTAATATCCGCAACTATTTCATTATACGGTCTATGTGCATTTTCTATATTCTCAAACTCTATGTATCGGCTTGGCACCAATACATAATTATTGTTTTTTATTTCTTCAATGCTTACTGCCTTGCAGTAACCCGCTATGTTTCCGTACTGTTCAATCTGTATCAATACATCTTGTATCTGACTTTCAGATATAACCTTGACTTCTTTTGCGTATGTCCTGTTAGTGTGACTTTTACCGCCAAACTGCCCGTTTTGCATTCGTTGTTCTGTTTCATACCTCTGCCGCAGGTCAATCATTTCTACCGTTGAATGTTTTTTATTTTTGTTAAATGTTATAATACACGTTGGTATTGACGTAACTTCAAACATTTTATCCGGACATACAATTATACTTTCTATGAAATTCATTTCAACTAAATACTGTCTTATTTGCTTTTCCCTTTGGTTGTCTGTACTTAAAACACCATTCGGCAATATAAAACTTGCTTTGCCCGTAATCTCATCTAACGCAGTCAATACAAACGCATAATTCGCATTACTTTCCGGCGGCACTTCGCATTGTGAAAATCTATTCTGTAATTGTGCAAATAAAGGTTGTTCCCATTTCATATTGTACGGTGGATTTGATATACAACAATCAGCTTTAAATTCGCTCTTAGTTATCTCTTTAATCGTCGCAAATCTATCGCCCTTTTGTGTCCTGTATGTTTTAAAAATTTCATTTGACAATACATCACAATGAATAACTTCGGCGTCAATATTTCTAATTGCCAAATTAAACAACAAAAACGGAATAACACGACTATCATATTCTTTGCATATAAATTTTAAATCATTGTTCTTGCTCCATTTTTGAATTGTCAACGCTCCGCTACCCGCACACAAATCTAAACAAATTTTTTCATTTTCGGTTTTTGATAACTCTGCAACCGCTACCGCAAGGCTTTTCGGTGTGTAGTCCTGCATTTTTTCTTTGCGGTCGGCAAAATAATATTGAAATATCATTTGCATATAGTCTATTGTTAAATCGGGACATATTAAAATCCAATCTTCACATAGCTTTCGACACTTTTCTGCATTTAACAATGTTGATTTTAATTCATCAACAACATCTTCAATTTTTTCTATGCTGAAAACACTCTTGAATTTTTTAACTAATTGTAACAGTTCCATTCCAACGTCCCCATTCCTTTAAAAATTTGCAATCAAAAACCGCCGTTTACACGCTACGGCGGTTCTCGATTGATAGAAGAAAAAAAGGAGAAAACCCTATTTGTGAATTTTTCACATTACTATAATAACACGAAATATACTCCATTTTACTCCACTCTTTTAAATTTCTTCGATTTTTTTTAATGCCGACCTATGTATTTGATATATTCGTGATTTTTCATAGTGCATTTTTAGACAGATTTTATTTTCATTCAGTCCTAATATGTATTTATATCGCAGTACCGCCTGTTCCTGTGGGTCCGATAGCTCTGCAATCGCAGTTTCGATTGTTTTCAGTTTTTCCGCCGCTGATGAATATTCAATCTTGTACTGCTCTTGCAAATCTATCAATTTGCAGATTAACTCGGATTTATCTGTTGACTTGCCGCCTCGTGGCATATCATTGACGATTGCCGTCACTTTATTAATTTGTGACTGCAATTTCTGTATTTGATATTCAATACTCTCTGCATTTCGCATTATTTTTCTGTATTCCTGTAATTCTTTTTGCGTCAATGATATTCCCCCTGTTCCGTAATCGATTGCGATTTTTAATTTTTGTTTAACAGTCTATGTTGTCCGTTTTTACTGACAACATAGATATATTCCGGTGTTTCCTTTTCAATCTTCCAATTTTCGGCTTTCAAGCCGTGTTCTGCAAGGAATGTCTTTTGTCTGCGAGTTGGATTGATTAATCTTTTCAATGTTTTTCCTCCTCATCCGGTTCTAATTGTGCTGCATTTATAAAACACAACACGTCTATCATTTTCTTATCGGTGAATGACATATCTTGTTTTATTAAATCTGCAACAAGCGTTAATGCCGCCGCTAACGGAACTTTTACTGTTTCGTTCATCGGATTTATAACGTCCTCTAATTCGGAAACATAACTTCTCATTAATTCGGTTTGTACCTCCATAAACTTTTTCTTTGCTTTCGCAAATTCTTTATGTGGCTCTTTGCTTTTTGTGAGTTCTTCAAAAATATTATTTATTTCGTTGTTCTTTTCTGCTATGAATTTTTCTTTTTCCTGTCTGTTCATTTTTGTACCCCTTTCAACCCTGCTATTTCTTTTGTCGCTCGTGCCGCCACAATTCCCAACTGTTGTATAGCCTTTACCTCTTGGTCTGTTTGTATTGTTCTTCTTATTGCCCTTCTACATTGTATATCCGTTTGAGCAGTATTTTTATATCTATTGCATATCTTGTTGTATTCTTTGTTTGTTATTTCCGGCTCTGTAAAAAGTTCTTTCAATATCGTTTTGTCATAGTCAATATTTATAATATTATTGATACCGAACAGTGTCAGTACATATACTTGTTTGTTTCTCTTGCGCGCTGAATCTATAATCCATCTGCACATAATCGCCCACAATCCTCCGGCATTGCGAATTTTCTTTAAATCGCCTGCTTTCAGACGACGTATGTACGGTTTTCCGTACTTTGATTTATACTTTCTCATTGTTTATTTTTCCTTCCCGTTTTTATATCATTTCATTTCCGTACTGTTTTAGCGACCCGTATACCGTCGCTACCGCGATATTTAATTCTTCGCTTATTTCTTTAATCGTGAACCCTTGGTTTTGCAAAAACACAATTCTGTTGTGATATATATACCGTTTATTGTTACTTCGTGACTGTGGTTGCGGTTGTTCACCGTTGCAGATGTACACCCATTCGGGACGTACACCTTTTTTCAGTGCCTCGGTGACATTATGCCACGCCTCGCTGATACAGCTCACGGAACACATTTGTATTTTAAACGGTTTACCACTGTTTTCGTCGATTTTTTCGTTCATCATTTTTCCACATACTGAACAATATGTCTTTCTCATTTTTGGGCCTCCTCTTTTATCAATCTTTTTTTATTTCTTTTTTCCTCTCTTTCAATATATTGTGATTTCTTTATATTGTGATTTCTTTTTCCTTGTCGTCGACTTCTATACTGTCTTTGGTTACATATGAATAACCTGCATCCGCCAACACTGTATAACTGCCCTTGCCAACTTCAATTAATTCGTTCGCAAATTCTTGTAATTCTTGTACCGTCATATTTCTTCCACCTTTCCTTTTAACGTTTCTTTTACCGCCGCAAACAATTTGTCGTATTTCTCCGACCCCTCAACCGCCGCAAGTGCGGTTTTAACCGCTATAATACTGCTTTGTGCCTGTTCAAAACACATTTGCAGTTTAACCATTTTTTCATTACTGCCTAACAATGATTCTTTCTGCAGTTTTTCAATGGTCTTTTTTAACTCCTCGTTTTCTTTTTCCGCCGCCGCTGTCTTTTCCTTTTCGCTCGAAACATCATCTTGTAGCTCTTTGTACTGTTGTTCCGCATTTTTCGCCTTTTGTTTCGATTTCTTGGCTGCTCGTTCCGCTTTTTCCGCCGCTTGCTCCGCTTTTTCCTTTTCCGTTTTTAATTTATCAATTTCCGCTTGCAGTGATTTTTTTGCTTTTTCGTCTGCCTCTTGCATCATCTTCTCTAACTCGTCTTGTGGAACCGTCGCAGGCTCTGCATTTCTAATGTCTAACTCCGCTTGCAGGCGTTCAATCATTAATTGCTTATCTTTCGCCGCCTGTTCGCTCTGCTTTATCTGTTCTTCCAACTTTTTCTCTGCCACTGCCTGCTTTTTTTCTGCTCTGTCCAGTGCGTCAGTCTTTTCCTGTATCAACTTGTGCAGTTGTTTAACGGTGGTTTCCTCTGTTATGTTGTTTTCTTCGACGAAATGCTCTCGCTCATCAGCAGGAATTGCTGTTAGCTCTATCAATTTTGTTACTCCCAGATTCTTAATTGATTCAGAATTTTCAAAATTTCCAAATAGGCTCTGTTGGTCTGCACCGTATTCCTTGTAAATTTTTATGTAGTTTTCAGCCATAGCCTGCTTATAGCCTGTGTATTTTTCGCAATACTCGCCCCACTTGCCGTATTGTACCAGTGTTTTAGCTTTTGCAAATCTTTTGCCGATTTCTATTAAACATTGCAATGGCATATTGTTCATACTTTTTGAAATATATTTGATTTCTGCCGTGATTGTTGGTAAATCACAACTTTCAATCTCTCTATATTCCGCCTCGATTATCTCGTTTTTATTTTCCATTATGCTACTTTCCTTTCTTTTTTCGCTCCGGCGGTGTTCTTGACGAACTCAACCCACTTTTCTTCAAATTTTTCTACTTCCGGTGTTCTCGCGCAGTGCCGTAATCCGCTGTTTTGTCTGACACACATATTTTTAAAATCAAATTCCAATGTAAAATACGGTTTATCCGGTTCATTTATATGACGGATAAAAAATATAGCCGTCTTACCGCTCGCGTGACGTTTAGCATACGTCGCTACGCAATGATGTAACTCTCTGCCCTCGTCTATCATTTCAATTTCTGTTTCGGCAGGGTGTATTGATAAACCGCCGCAGGTGAAACAATATTTTTTTAGTTTGTTATATTGTTTCTTGAAATCTTTCTCCAGTTCTTTTGTTGCGGCAATCTGCATAATGCGTTGTTCATCATTATGCGATTTTACTAAATTCTGCGGATATAGAATGTCCGTATCAGTCGTATAATGACCGTTTTTTCGCAACATATTCCAATAGTCAACAATGTACTGCACCCTGTTGAAATATGTGCCTGCATCCTCTAAATTTTTTTGCTGTTTTTTAATGTAACGCATTGTTTTCGGTATATCTGCACCTGTTCCGATTAACGGTTCAATTCGTGAACCGTATTTATGTACAATTCTATCAATATTCTGTAACGTTACACCCTGCGTATGTGTATGTACATACAGGTCAATTTTACTGCTATCCCACTCATTTTGTTTTATGCACCGCAGTTCCTCTTTGCTGATGCCTAAAATTTCATTGGGTTTTGCTTTTTTCAGCCTTAACCCCTTGAAATTTTTCAACGTTGGCGTGTATTTGATATACGACGTCGACGATTGTATCAATTTGTTGACATATCCACCTAACCCATTCATTATCAGATTTTCAACGTTGGGATAACGCTGATATAATCGCAGATATGTAACCGGATATGTTGCCTCCGCACATTCAATATACATATCCATTTTAGAATTTTCTGCAAATGTGCCTTTCAGCACGTTTGGAATTTCTTCCGGCTGATATATTTCCGCCATATTCACACCCTCTACGCGGTCCGTAAATGTTTTTCGCGTTTCCCATTTCCCCAGAAAACACTGTCTGTTCCAGTAGTTTGAATAAAACCCCGTCAGACGTATTTTTTCCGTTTTGGAAAATACCGCACCGGAATATTGATATATATTTAATTCATCTTTGCCAGTTCTGTCAACACGTCGTTCACCGCACCACTGCAATACGGCAACATTTCCGTTGACATTATGAAATGTAACGGGCCAGTATCGTTCTATAACAGTTCCGTTTCGACTGCCGAAACTGCTGACGTGTTCGGCTGTTACCGATTTACCACATTCGGGACACGTTGTTTTTTTATTGCCGAATATTTCTTCACCGGTTTTTGAATGAATAAATCCTATTCTGTTATTTAATTTTGTGTATTCTTGCATTGTAACTGCTCCGCAAGCGGTACATTTACATTTAACACACTTTTTGTTTCTGTCCTCCAAAGGCTCATAATAGTACCCAACTTTGTATATTAATAAATCCATTTTTCTTTTTTCATTGCACCAGTCGGCCAAACCTTTGGGCGGTTCGTTCAATCGTGCCAATATGTAATCTATTTCATCTTACATATAACCGCCCCCTATATTAAATCTGCCAATGTGACGATTTTTTCGGATGGCTTAATTTTTTCCGCCACCGGAGCTGTTATCTGTATTCCGTAAAATTCGCAGATTATTTTTTCTGCCTGTTGCGGTGTTACACACGCAAAATTATTTTTTTTGTGTTTGTCCGCATATGCCTTTATTTTTTTCTCACACTCAACAATGCTCATTTCTTTAATTTTTAAATCCTGTCCGACGATTTCCGCCGCCTGTGGATTGTTTCTGATGATGTCTTTCAACTGTTCACCAACATAATATGGCGCAGTATTTTCCTTTCCTGCCTGTTGCCTCTCTATCTGTTTTATGACCGTGTTTATCATTGTTTTTCCTCTCTTTCTTCTCAATCGATTGGGATTTAGTCGGTTATTTCAATTTGACCGCCCATATCCAAAAATCCGTCTTTCAAATTTCGTTTGAAACCCTCGCTCAACGTTCCACCGAAATCTGCCAACTGTTGCATATCGAAATACATAGCCATTATTATCCCAACGCATATACCCGATACAACCACATATACATTGGGTTCTAACGGATTATCACGATAATAATATTCCGGTGCGAATTCATCACGAAATACATCTAAATATTTTTCCTGTATTATCATTATTTTTCCGTCTGCCATAACAAACATTTTGTATGTTTGTTTACCGGACGTCAGCGAATATTTTAACGGCTGTAACTCTTTTAACTCGTCAACATCAATAACCGGTTGTGGGTTTTCTGTGTTATCTGTCAACGTAAAAATATCTTTGACCTCATTGTCACCGCCTATTGCAGTGAAATAGTCATCAACCGTCCATTTCGGACAAATTCCTTGCACCATAACCGCCACGTGGCCCTCGGATAGGAATTTATACCCGCCGTATGATAGTAGCATTATTTGACGGTTCTTTTTGCATAATTTCAGTATGTATTCTAAATTCATTTATCCCACCTCCAGCCGTTAAAATGTTACGGCAATGTTCAGCACCGCCGCAGCAATCCAGTATATTGTGTGTCGCCAATCACCTGTAATTGTATACGGTATAGCTGATGCACCCTGTAGAACTATTAATGCCAATGGCAATATTTTCTCTTTCGTCATTATTACCCCTCCTATATTATTTTTCCGCCGTTTTCAAATTCCAAAAATCGTACGGAACCGTCGTATATTACCTCGTAATCAGCTATATCGTCATGCATTAGAAATTTTTTATCATAAAACAGTTTCATATTATCCCACAAGTCAAACGGGACTGTATAAAACTTTTCCTGTATATTCACTGCTACAAATGTGAGTGCTCCAAATTTCTTCTGTTCTCTTAGCCACTCCATTTGCGTGTCGGTCAACGCACTTCTTTGAATTCGGCTTTTTTTCGTGCTTTTCGCTTCAAACGCTACTGCTCTACCGCCGTATAATACACCCTTGAAATCCGGCTCTGCTCGACCTGTAAAACGACCGCTGAATTTATTCCCTGTTGTTTTTTTCGTAACTATGTACGGTTCATTGACTTTATTAATTATCGCTATCTCTTTTTGACGGTAATAGTTGCACCCTCTCATCAATAAACCCTCAAACGCTCGGCCACGTGCCGAACTCACTTTATTTCTCAAAACTTGCTCACCGTTGGTATTCTCATTTTCATTTACCAACGTTTGAAATTGTTCCGCTGTCATATGTTCCATAGTTTCTACCTCTCTTTTTTAATTTCATTTTGTTTAACATTACACATTTTTCAAATGATTTAATATCGTCCGTCGTTGCTCTCGGTGCGTTCCCACATATCCGAATTATGCACGGCGTGTTTTCATATTTGCAACCGTTACACCCGTCTATCATTTCAACACCTCCGTACCATTACATACTCTTGGTACGGGAAACCACTGAAATCGTGGAACCCGTCAAACCTATGTATTATCTCGTAGTGTTTTTTTGCTCTCGGTGTGCTTGTCCACCTCTCGGCTTGAATTATCCTGTACTTGATTTTCGGTTTTTTCATATTTCGGCTACTTGTAAAATCTTTTTCCGATTTCTCGCTGTCGCCTTTTACGAAATACATTGCCAAATCATACATAGAATCAGTGTATATATTTTCTATATGCACTTTTCCGTATTCCCACAGGTTGACAATGATACCTATTTCAAATACATTTTTGATTATAAAATGATGATGTAACCCACCCTTGACCCCGCGTTCGGTCATTGCGGTATATGTCAACGGTATATCTTTCTTCTTTAACTTTTCACGCAATCGGCGTATAAATCGACTGCGTTGTTTTTTTGCCATTACCATACTGTCGGGACGTTCCGAACGTCTGTATGTTAATGTCACCCACCAATCCGACTTTTTGAAATTGGTGCATATATTCCAAACAATTCTTTTTTTCTTCAACAACTCATTTCTTCGCCGTTGAACCTCTGAACATTCATTCCAATTCGGACCTCTTGGAATATTCTTTTTACCGTATCTTGCGGAGAAACTTTTTTCTTTGAAAATGTGTTCCCCTGCAATGATAGTTTTTTCTATGTATGCCATATATCTTAATCTGCTTTCGTCCTAAAATTAATTACTTAAACAAGTTATAAAACCTTGAAAAATCAAGGTTTTTTTGTTTTTTGCTATTGCCTATTTTTTCGATATATGATATAATAGATATGTGGGTATCTTTATATCACATATAGTATTTAAAAAAGTAGTGGTTTGGCTGAACCACTATTTTTTTTGTGTCAATTCGTCGATTGACATTTGCACCGTTTTGGGCGGTTCTGTTCGTTGCGTTGTCGGTTGTTTCGCCTGTCTGCATTTCTGACAGATAAAACCGCCTGTCGGTGTTACCGCCCCCGGTATATTCTTCGGGTCAACATATGTCATATACCATTGACCGCATACCGTACATTGATGATTGTATGTCTTTGTCCTGTAACTCATATCGCAGGCACTTTCTTTTTGAACAACGGCAATACCTTTTTGTCATTTACCGTTGCTCCGCTTTCACGGTTTACCACCGCAAGAATTTCGTCCGTTTCGCGAATAAATCGCTGACGCGGACTTTCGTAGTCCTTGCGGTTTTTTTTGTTGGACAGTAAATCGTCCAACATTTGTAGGGCCAAACGTCTGCCCTGTTCATTCAATCTATCAATTTTTTCTATGTATTTATCGTACATTTTAAATCTTCCTTTCCCTCTGTTCGCAGGCACATAGGAACCGCCCTATCAGATTTCATTAAAATTTCAAAAATGTATTAAGGGGGGCTACCATTCGGGCGGTTCGTATCTGCCTGCGAAACTATTTCAACTATGCCGTTTTTTCTTGGCTTTGCTTTTTTTCACAAAATACTTCATATAATAATGACGCCAAATCACTTATAACTGTATTCGGTATCGTTTCCGTATTTATTTCCGCTAAATTGCTATACTCTTTCATTTTCTTTTCCCACCTTTCCGCCTCGTTAGGCTGTTTTATTTGTATTTTTTGTAAACTTATGCTATAATCACCGTAGAATGGAGGTGATTATAATGGCAAAAACTGATAAAGAACTGACCGTTGAAATTGTTAATTCTGTTGTGACTTCTTGGAATTCAAGAGAAGGTGCTGCACTACTTCAGCCTACAGATGTTTCTGAATTTATAAAATCTATATATAATACAATTTCAACATTACCTACAAACAATTAGTAATATTATTTTTCCTTGAATTGCACCTCAACGATAATCGGCTCTGCGGGGTGCTTTTCTTGTATTCGCTCTATGATGTTTAGAATAATTTCATTATTATTTTCCCAATCATCATTAATATCGAATTTTAAATTAAACGTCATTATCCTACTTCCTTTCCGCCTCTTTAGGCTGTTTTATTTGTAAACTTATGCTATAATACCTTTTATTTAATCCACGATAATCCAATCTTTTGCGGCTAAGTCCTCTGCGGACGGATTCCAACGACTTGTGGAGGACTTGTTGTTCTTGAAAACTATACAACATCCTGTACTATTCGTAGGCTTTATCTTTACATTGGCTAACATCGTTCTTATGTATTTTTTTCGTGTTATAAAACGTTTACGTTTTCTTGCTTTCTTAACTGCTTTATAAATGTTCATTCTCTCTCCTACTTCCTTTCCGCCTCGTTAGGCTGTTCTATTTGTATTTTTTGTAAACTTATGCTATAATCACCGTAGAATGGAGGTGATTATAATGCTTAATGAAAACAAAGTATGTCCTTTCCTTAATGATTTTTGTCGAACTGATTGTGTATTTCATACACATAGGATTGCAGTTGGAGCTGATGTTTTTACCTGTTTGATTGCTGCAAAACTATCTGACATCAATCCACAACAATATGACCAGTTGACAGATATAGCACATATTTTAGACAGATAAATTTGTGCTAATTGCAGCTTGCACGGTTGTTGTGGTATATATTTGATTTCTCACAAATGCTAAAATATCATTTGCCTCTGCAACCGTGCATTGTTGTTCATTCATTATTTTTAAAATATCTTTAGCTATTTGCACATTTTTTTGTGTTATTTCCATTCTCCTACTTCCTTTCCGCCTCGTTAGGCTGTTTTCTGATTGTCTGTTGCGAATAGATATTCGTATGAGCTATCAAACAAATTACATAAATGTGATATTTCAGTCACATAAAACTTACCTGTTTTTTTCTTTCTTTCATATGACGGTCTTGATATACCTAAATAGTCCGCCACTTGCTGATTGGTCATATTATTTCGTGCTTGCTCTGCATCTAAATTTTTAAACATAATTTCTCACCTCTTTCCTTTTGATTTCGATTAGCATTTTGCTAACTTGATTGTATTATATTACCGTTTTGTTCATTTGTCAATACTTTTTCAATAAAAAGTTATCATTTTGATAATTTTTTATTGACAACTATAGAAAAATGTTGTATATTAACATTAGGAGGTAATATTATGGACGGATTTGGAAAGCGGCTCGTTTCCGCAAGAGAAAAAAAAGGACTTACACAAAAAAAATTAGCTGAATTACTTGAAATCACTCCAACACGACTAAATTATTGGGAAAAAGATAAGCGAGAGCCCGACTTTTTTATGTTTTCAAAAATTTTAAATATATTAGACGCTGACGCTAACGAAATGTTAGGCTTAAAGCAAAAAACTAATGTTCCTAATAACTACAACAAATTAAATTCGCTTGGCAAGCAAAAAGCTGATGATTATATTGAAGTGTTATCTGATAATCAAAAATATACACAAGACAAATCAGTAACTGACGATATTACCGACGAATTAATTGCAGATATAAGAAAAAACATTATACATACAAAATAAAAACTACTTTCCCCTTCGGCGGAATTGTATATAAAATTTTAATTTATTATATTTAAAACAAAAAAATCCCCGACTGCTACCAACAGTCGGGGAAATAGTGTAGTGTTATGGTACACCAATTAAAAACATATATATTGTACCATAACACCGATTAAAAATCAAGTTAAGAGGTGTTATTTTTATGAAAAAAACTAAAAATTCAGTGCAAAGGGCTGTTATATATGCACGTTATTCGTGTAGTAACCAAACAGAGCAGAGCATTGAGGGTCAGCTTGCGGACTGTGAAAAGTTCGCAGAAAAATATAACTACTATATAGTTGATACATATATAGACCGTGCAATGTCGGCAACAACAGACCGTCGACCGCAATTTCAACAAATGATTGCTGACAGTGCAACAGGCGGTTTTGATGTTATAATAGTGTGGAAATTAGACAGATTCGCACGAAATAGATACGACAGTGCCGTTAATAAACAGAAATTGAACTCAAACGGCGTCAAAGTCGTTTCTGTAATGGAGCACATCGAAGATACCCCCGAAGGCGCATTAATGGAAAGTGTTTTAGAGGGTTTCGCCGAATATTTCAGCAAAGACCTATCGCAGAAAGTTTCAAGAGGTATGCGAGAAACAGCGTTGAAATTCAAGGCTACCGGATTGATTCCATACGGTTACAAAAAAACATCTGATAATATATGCGTACCAGATGAACATACCGCCCCCGTTGTCAAAAAAATATTTGAAATGTATTCCGGTGGTATGATAAACAAGGACATATGCGATTGGCTGAATAGTCACGGTTACAGGACATCAAACGGCAATTTGTTTAAAAATCAATATTTACGAAAAATCTTAAACCGCCGCCGCTATACAGGGTCATATACATATGGTGATTTGGAATTGCACGACGAAAATCAACGCATAATATCTGATGAATTGTTTGACCGTGTTCAAATTCAGTTACAGGCGAAAAAACGCACGGGCAGGATTGCAAGAGAACAGTATATATTGGCAGGTAAATTGTTTTGTGGTTACTGCCGTAACCCAATCCGTGGCGAAAGTGGCCGCAATCATCAGAATAGAATATATACGTATTATAAATGTTCCGTCAATAAAACAGGTGGTAAATGCCCTAAAACAACCGTTCAGAGAGATATTATTGAAAATAATACTATTAAATTTATTTTAAACAATTTTCTGAATGACGAAATTATAAATTCTGTTGTAGACACCATACAGGCGTCAGAAACTGCCGAAAATAATTCAGCGGAGCTAATCACATTACGAACACAAATTGAAGATACCGACAGAAAAATAAACAATCTGCTGACTGCAATCGAAAACGGTGTTTTTACCCCGTCAACAAAACAACGTCTAAACGATTTGGAAAATGTCAAGGAAAAATTAAAATATGAATTGATTGTTAAACAATCGGAAAAAAATAATTTTAACGCTGCTGCTTTTAAGCGATTTTTAAAAAATATAGATGTTGATGATTTCAAGACGACAGAACAACGGCAAAAATTAATAAATTTGGTGTTGTATCGTGAATACCTATGGAACGACAAGGTATTATACATATTCAATCTTACACCGTCAAAACCAAATGACAGTGTAGACATTGACAGCTACGTTGACGCGTTACTTGCATCGACAGGTTCGACAAGTCCGACCGATGGTGTACCATTAGTCGCAGTTTTCGAACCTATCAAAATGTATTTGATAGGTCGGTTACTGTTCTGTATGAAACAAATGTAATTTTAAAACAACGGATTTTGTCCGTTGTTTTTTTGTTGCAAAATTTTTTTAATTTTTTTTGAAAAAACTATTGACATACCACCCAATGGGTGATATAATAAAGACAAGAAATGAGGAAAACCTCAAAATAATAAACAAAAAGGATAAATTTTAGGAGGAAAAGAAAATGAAGAGATTTAAGGTAACAAACGAAATGTACAAAAACGGTAATGTAGTAGATGCAAGTCGTGATAATTACGCAGGCGATTATGTAACTGCTGAAAGCGAAGCAGAAGCAATCGAACTATACAAAGATTTTCTAATTGAACAAATCAGAAACAACAACCTAAACGCTGAAATCGTTGATGATGAAATTGTTGTAACAGATGATGAAGAAAACGAAGTTGAAAGATTTATCAATTTTGAAATTGAAGATTAATTAAACTTATCCCCTGTCATTCAAATGACAGGGGATATAGAATAAAAGGTGATAATATATGGATTGCAAAATAAAACAAGCTCGACTTGCGGCAGGTCTGACGCAAGCTGAACTATCAAGACGGTTTGAAATCCCTTTAGGCACTCTCGCCCATTGGGAAAAGGGCGACAGAAAACCGCCTGTTTGGGCGGAAAAGTTACTAATTGACGCAATAAACCGCATAAACGAAAACAAATAAAAAATAGGTGGCACGTAGCCACCTATTTTTTTATTTATCCTATTTATTATACAATCCGCAACGATATTCACGTACAATAGCACGTAAATCTTTGTAGGACAGTCCAAGACGACCGTTTTCGTCACCCTTGATTGCACCACAACTCATTGCAGCTTGAACCGCCGCTCTTGCCCAATCGGGCATATTTTCATCTATATAATCATACACCATTGTAGTTTGAACTACATTCACCAACTGTTGGTTGATGTTTTTTAAATCGGCAATTTCCGCCGACTGTTTTTCAATTAATGATTTTAATTCATTATACTGTTCCATTGTTAAATCCTCACTTTCTTCGACTATACTCCAATCCGGTGTACAGAATTTTGTCCCCGGTAAATTACTGTTATAATAACTTTTTCGGCAAACACCGCCGCCATTCGCAATAATGGTACTACCTCCGTTTGTGTTGCCCTCGATTGTTGTAAAATAATCGCCGTTTACGCTTGTAACAATTCCCGTATGTGTAAATGTTCCGTTGTGTTTGAATATAACAATATCGCCTACTTTTGGATTTGCATTTAATGTGAACAAATTTGCCATTGTAGGACAATACACATACGGATAATGTTTTAATAATTTTTGTGCATTATTTTTTCCAAACGCATTGACAAAACACCACGTTACAAAACACGCGCACCACGGTTGGCCTTGGTATTCGGGTTTGATGTCACGCCAATACTTTGTATAGTTGGCAGTACCGGCATTTGATGTCTTGCTGTCTAATTGTGAATTACTTGACTTTTCCAAATAGCCAACCTCTGCGTTTGCTATTTCTATCAATTTATCTATCGCCGACATTATCACCACTCCTTTACGGTCATATTCTTCCACTTCTTGTATGCGTCAAAATACATCTCGTTTTTGTCGCCGTTGTATGTAATTTCGTAATACATTCCGTCCGATACAGTTGTTGACGCCAACGCCTTGAAATTCTGCAATGTCTTACAGCTCCAAACGATATATACATCGTCTGCGGTGATTTTCTTACCGTCTGTCACATCAACATTATTGTTAAAATAGTTTGCGATTAATGTTTTTACTGCATTTATAAAAATTTTATCCGTCATATTCAATCACTCCTTTTCGTTATTTACTTCCGGCAATCCCGTCGCAACTGATGTCAGCAACGACAGTACGCCTGCCAATGCCGCCGCTGACGCAACCATTACCCAGTTGACGTCACCCAGTACGGCGGCCGTACCGATTGTCGCAATCGCTGTTTGTGCTACTGTTTTTATTGCACGAATACCCGCGCATTTTAGCCATTCTTTCATTTTAATGTACCTCCTAATTTCTAAAATACTAAAATCCTAACATTTTAACAAAATAACCTATCAAACCGCCCACTATTGCCGTAATAATGGCGGTAACTACCGTTTCGTATCGCTTTGTAGGACGTTTTTCTATTTCGTCTACCCGTGATGTAATATCGTTTACGTCCTCACGCATTGCCTTAGTTTCCGTAGCTATGATGTGGACGCTTTCGGTCAGTTTTTCGATACCGTCAATTCTGTGGTGTGCCGACTTGGTGGACTGCTCTACGGCAGTCAGACGCTCCCACACTTCTTTTTCGTTTTCTGCCTCCATATCAGCCCTCCATAATTTCTTTTTTCTCGTTCTCTGTGATATATCCCGCCTTGACGAATATATCTAAATGTTTTTCTTTGTAAATACCCATTTGATAGTATTTTTTTATCAATGTTTTATTCACCGCCAACACCTGCCTTTAACTCTGCAATCTGTAACATCAGCATTGCGTTGATTTCGTCCTGTGACATTGTTTCGTCACCGTTCATAACAGACTGAACGTGCTGTTTTAATTCTGTCATACTGTTGTATGTTTTCGCCTGTATCTGTTCCAACTGTTCCGCCGTAGGCTGTTCAAATGTTATGTCCGTATGCTGAATTTTTGCGATTTCGACGCCCATATCAAAATTGTCGTCAGTTTCGGCGAATTTATCATTGACAATCCTGCGTTTTATACGCAATATATCCCTATCGGTATGTATTCCGTACACTGTGCCGTCAATTTCAACACCGTGTTCATAGAAATACGCTGTTCCGTTTTTCATATGAAATTTGTACATTACGCGTCACCCCCTGTCACATTTCCGTCCACAACACACGTATCACCGAATGTTCCGATTGATACGGCATTTGTCACGTTATTTTTGACTACTGTTTTACCGTCGCTGTATATAATTGAAAAATCTGCATTTGCCGTTACAGACGCCGCTGTCCTAAATATATTATCTGCTATCAGCGTCCGACTGCTGGCTGATATTAGATTACATTGTCCCGACGCAGGACCGGTGGCAATCTGAATATAATTTCCGCATATAACGGCATTATTTCCGCATTCGATAACATCAATATATGCGGAATTAATTTTTATATTGGATATTCGGTTTCCACTGATTAATGCAATCCCAGCGTATATAAATGGGCTTTTTGTGTTCTGCGTAATCGTTGTAAATTCATTGTCCGAAATTTCGCCACCTATATCGATACTGCAATCAGTAAACGTTTTAAATATATTACCTACTATTTTTTTGTCTATATCAATACTGCAATTTGTAAAACCGGACATATAATTGTTTACAAATATAACGGTTGACGCCTGTAGCATATATCCTAACGATTGTTCTTTTTGCGTGAAATTCAAAAATTTGTTACCCATAACAAACGAATTGCCTGCGATTTTTATTTCGTATGTCAAATTATTTGCCGGTGCACCTGCGAACGTATCTATGACGTTGTTCAAAAACAGAACGTTGCTCATTTCAAACGTTGATACACCGAATTGATGTGTACTGAATATATCGTAGAATGTACAGGATATTATCTGTGAACTACTTTGCGCTGATAATACTATCGGATTAACCGTGTCCGCCGTTACAGTGTCCGTGTCCTCTGTAAATTTTACATTTTGCATTTTAGCGCCATCCGGCAAATGGAAAATATACTGTTTTTCAGCAGGATTTGTGTTTTTGAACATAATTGTATCGCACATCGAACCGTCTAACGACATACCGCCCTTCAACGGAATTGCCACACCGTTATTAGTTCCCGTCATTCCGTAACCCGACTTCATATTTGCATTTGTGATAACGCACAATTCACCTACAGGATATATAATACTTTTATACGGCGCGCTATCTATCGCCGCCTGTATTTTTAATTCGTCGTGGTCGCCGTCACACACGACAAATATTTGATTTTTTGAAATGTCTGTAACTGTTTTATCAATTTCGGTGATTTTTGTTGTATTGGCAGTAATTTTTGATGTATTCGCGTTAATATCATCACGCAATACCGCCACACATTCATCATCATAACAAACGGCGGATTGTATTAATGTTTCCTGTTCACACACATTGCCCGTCGGGTCACCGTTTGTATAAAAGTTATCCGATACAATTCGGAATGAAATTGATTTAATTTCTTTGGTTACAGGGATTTCAATTTTAAATTTTGTTGTTTTATACGTTTCTGATGTGCCGTTTATCGTGATTGTTTTATCACCTGTATCGGTTGCTGTGTAATATGACTGTCCGAATGTTTCTGTTGTTGTATCAGTGTATGTAATCAATACGTCTGTTTCGCCTATATTCAAACCGCCGATGTCGCAACCGTCCCCTGCTATATGACGTGACGCCACATTGAATGTCAATTCTAATGCGGTTTCCGTTTTCGGTTTACGGCGGAAATTATCAACAACAAAATTGTGATACAAATACGTTCCGTTTTCAAACGAACCCGAATATGACAAATACTGTACACCGCTGTCGTCAGTGACTAATTTGTTGTCACTGTTGACGTATTTAGATAAATCATAAAACAGGTTATCCGTTGTCAGTTCAGTATTTATCTCTGATATTTTCGCTTTCAACTCGTTGTCCGCCGCCTGTCGGTCCGAAATTTCAGTACTGATTTTTTCAGTCAGTGAATGTTCTGCGTCCTCTCTGTCCGAAATTTCAGTTGTCAGTTTTGTTGAAATTTCATTGACCGCCGCTAAAAACGAATTTTTATTATTGGTTTTTAGTCCGTTCAAATTGTTGATACCTGTAAACGTTTGCGCCCTGTTGTACATTGTTGTTACTGTTGCGGTGTTATATCCTACCGTCATTAATGCGATAGTTCCCTCTTCCGGTGACGTTTCAACATCTTCAACCGTCATTGTCAGCGTACCTGTTTCGGGTGAATAATATATACAAATATATTTGTCGCCGTCCTCACCTTTTCCGCAACCGAACGTTGCTGATAAATCCGCCGCCTGTATTGAATAACCGTCTAACAGGATTTTTGATTTAACCGTGTTACCCGATACTGTAACCGTGCCTATACTGTGTCCTGCGTCGATACTGACAGCCATATCCGCCGCAGTCAATGAATATGTAACAGTATGCTTTGTTGTTTCATCAGTGCCGTACAACTCTGTTTTGTCAGCCTTTTTGCTGTCCGCTGTCTGCCTTTCGGTGATTTCACTGTCAATATTTCGTTGCAGTTCATTATCCGCCGCCTGTCGTATTGTCACTTCGTTGTTTATGCGACTGCTTAACGAACTGTCCGCACTTTCTCTCGCCGTTTTTTCGGCGGTGACTTGGTTCGCCAAACCTACATCAGCGTTGGTGCGTTGCGTTATTTCTGTGTCCAATTTGTCGGACAGTGTGTTGTGGTCGGTTTGAATTGCCGTGAAATTATCACGGACAATCTTCCACCATTTCGATAAAAACGTCTTTCCGTCAAAATTAAAATTTAATTTCATTTTATCATTCCTTTCTAATCGTAATTGATTGGGATTTTGGTATTAAAAAAACACGCCGTAAGCGTGCTATGGTGGTATTCGTCTGTACATTGTGTCACCTCATTTTGGGTACGAAAAAAGCACGCCGTAAGACGTGCTTAATTTCTGTTTGTTTTATCGGCTAATTTTTAGCTGTTCCATTAACGCATTTTGCAATACTTGTGAAAAATTAATATTTGCTTTTTCCGCCTCATAGTTTAACCAACTCGGAATAGTACAATTTTTTTTGACTGCCCGTAGTTCATTTTTACGACGGTAAACATCAAAATCTATATCTACCAATGTCACAACACTATTTTCAACTGTTAATTCTGCTATTGGTGTTGGTGTCGGCAATTCTTTTCCGTCGTCTTGCATATCTATTCCCATTAATCCGATTGCGTCCCTTGCCATTTCCATTGCGTCCGCAAAATCTTCACCTTGTGTATTAATATCAAAATCGGGTATTGATACAACAACGTATTTTTGTCCTTGTGTTAAAATTATAGGATATGCGTTTTTCATATCTGTTCCTCCTCGTATAATATCTTTATAGATATATTTTTATATTCAAAATATCAATCGG
>OGCM01001061.1_pt1 | contig 36333 bp, 35 predicted proteins | sample 1570151 | NCBI WGS metagenome assembly OGCM01 (sample SAMEA4370582, study PRJEB24528) | human gut metagenome
AAATAGAAATCTGAAAAGGAAAAGTCATAGTGTCCTTGACAAAGGGTACACTTTACTTGGAGCAGGGGATGAGCAAAAAATGAAGCATGTCTCCTGCTGGATGGTAACAATTTCCATGTCGGTATCCATTGTATTAATGTCCATTTTTCTGTTGTGTAAAGAACCGTTGCTGATCCTTTTGCAGGTTCCGGAAGAGACGATGGCAGGTGCGATGGAATATCTTACGATCATACTGATCGGAATACCATTTACGATGGCGTATAATATGGAAGCAGCTATGCTTCAGGCGGTTGGAAACAGTATGACACCCCTTTTGTTTTTGCTGTTCAGCAGCGTTTTGAATATTTCATTGGATTATGCGTTTATGGCACCACTGGCGATGGGAATCGGAGGTGCAGCGTTTGCAACGGTTTTGTCACAAGGAGTAAGTGCATTTCTGGCGTTCATACTTATATGGCGCAATTATCCACTGCTTCATTTTAAAAGAAATGATTATCAGGTGGAGAAAAAATTTGTACTTGAAATGGTTGTTGCAGGATTTAGTATGGCTTTGATGAGTGCAATCTATAATATTGGAAGTGTTATTTTACAGGGAAGCATCAACGCACTTGGAAATCTGTATATTACGGCGCAGGTGGGTGCAAGAAGGCTGGCGGAACTTTTCCATACGCCGGGACTTGCGCTTGGAACGAGTGTTGCAACTTATACGAGCCAGAACATGGGTGGCGGAAATCGAAACAGAATCAAAAAAGGAGTATGGTCAGCATTCTTTCTTTTTGCGGTCTGGTGGATTTTTTCCATGGTTTTTGTGACTTTCTTCGTGGAAGATGCCGTCAGACTGGTAACAGGAAGCAGTAATGCGGATATTATTTATAATACTGCATTATATCTCAGGATCAGTTTTCCGTTGATTCCTACGATGGCAGTGATTATTATTTTGAGAAATATGCTGCAGGGAATGAATCATTTGATGATGCCGCTTGTGTGCAGCAGTCTGGAATTGATAGGAAAGGTAATTTTTGCTATCTGGGTCGTGCCGGCATATGGGTATTTTGCAGTGTGCCTTTGCGAACCGGTCACATGGGTGGTCTGCTGTATTTTTGTTTTGATCTGCGCATTTTTGTGCAGGAAGGAATTGAGATAGAAGCTTAACGAGAAAACGTTTCAATAACAGTGTTGACACGTTTTCTTTTTTTGTGTAATATATGCCTATGAGTTAGATATAACTAACCTGAAAAGCAAAGGAGAGCAAAGTGAGTCAGGAAGTATATGAGATGATCACAAGATTAGACAGAGAAAGAATTGAGACACATCTGGTCGTACAGTGTGCACCGATGATCTCCGGCATGAAGGTTTCTAATTTACTGAATGTGGAGAAAAAACTTGCACCACAGATGAAACAGGTGTTGGAACGTTCCGGTATTTCCTATTATCTGCTGTTGGAAAGCGAAGATAAAGCAACCTTTTTAGTGTACCGCGAGGATGGGTTGAAAGCGTACCTGATGCAGGATAGAGTCTGTCAGTCGATGAAGAGTTTTGGATACGAAAGCCTGGATTTAAACGATGTTTTAAGCTGTTTTCAGAAACGCTATGCAGACTGTATGGAGCAGATTGCAGAATTTCCACATGAGATGGGATTATTGCTCGGTTATCCTGTGGAAGATGTGGAGGGATTCATTGAGAACAAAGGTCACAATTATCTGTATGCCGGCTACTGGAAAGTGTACGGACATGTAGAGGAGAAGAAGGCTTTGTTTAACAGATATGAAGAGGCAAGAAAAGTTTTGATACAGCTGCTTGCAAGTGGACGCAGTGTGAGCGAGATGGCTGCCTGTTATGCTTAATTTTTACTTATAGGTTAGCGTATACTAACTACATAAACTGATAAAGAATAGAAAATGCAGGAATGTGAAAAAATAAAAAATCATAAAACTGCAGATAGTATGGAGGAAAGAATCATGGATAAAGTAACAATCGTATTCTGGTCACAGTCAGGAAACACAGAGAGTATGGCAAACGCAGTTGCAGAGGGTGTAACGGCAGCAGGAAAAGAAGCAGTGGTTGTTGATGTTGCAAGTGCATCCTTAGATGATTTAAAAGCTGCAAAAGGTTTCGCAATGGGCTGTCCTGCAATGGGAGCAGAAGTGCTCGAAGAAGGCGAGATGGAACCATTTGTATGCGATGTGGAAGGATTTGCAGCAGGTAAGACAATCGCTTTGTTTGGCTCTTATGGATGGGGCGATGGACAGTGGATGCGTGACTGGGCAGACCGTATGACAGCAGCCGGAGCAACCGTTGTGAACGGAGAGGGCGTGATCTGTCAGGAAGTACCGGACGATGCTGCCTTAGATGCATGTAAAGACCTCGGAAAACAGCTCGCAGCACTATAATAAGGTAAGCATTATAACGAAAGGATAATTTATGAGCGTAGTCATTATTGGAGGACATGACCGTATGGTGTGTCAGTATAAAAAGATTTGTAAGGAGCATAAATGTAAGGCAAAAGTATTTACCCAGATGCCGGCAAAGTTAAGCAGCCAGATTGGGTCACCGGATCTGATTATCCTGTTTACCAATACAGTTTCCCACAAGATGGTAAAATGTGCGGTAGCGGAGGCGGAGCGCAGCAAAGCCGAAGTGGTAAGAAGTCATTCCAGCAGTGGCAATGCCTTAAATGAAATCCTGGAAAAAGTTTGTTAATGGAAAGAAAAAATTTACATCAGGTGCAATAGCGGAACGTGCGGTCTGTCAGGATTCTTGCAAAAATCAGACCAAGCGGAAGCGCAATGATGATCATGATCGCAGCAGCAAACCAGGAGACAGCTTCTGTCAGTGACATGATCCCGAAATTATAAATTGCACGATAAAGGTAAAGTCCTGGAACCATAATAACAATGGATGGAACGGTTAGTGAAATACGTGGATAACCGTTCCATTTTTTTATGATGGAAGCCAGAAGTCCGGCGGTTAATGCGCCTATAAAAGCGGCGACAGCGGCAGGTGTTGCCGTAAAGTTGACCAGTTCCAGACGCAATGTATTTGCGATGGCACCGATAAAGGCAGCCGTGGCTGCCATCGGGATCGAACTGTTGAACATAATAGAGAATCCGAATACACCGCAAAAACTTGTGATCAACCGCAGTAACAGATGAAGGACAGGATCGATGGATAATGAGGAAAAATCCTGTGGCTGCAATTTTAAGAGCAATGCCATGATCCATGCAAACATGGTAGCGACCAGCACGATGATCACAGAATAAGTGAGGCGTTCCAGTCCGGATCTCAAATCAAGCTTGGCAAGGTCGATTCCACTTGTGATGAATGGAAATCCTGGTATGATAAACAGCATGGAACAGATATATCCTGCCTCGTGGAAGGACGGAATATGGAATAACATTTCTGCCAGATGCAGACATACGGTATAAGTCAGACAGGCGGCAGAGATTGATACTGCAATATTTAAAAATAACGTATAATGGTGTTTGATCAGTTTGGTGCGGATCACATTTCCAATACCGGCTGCGATAAAGGCGAGAACCATTTCAATCGGACCACCACCCAGCAGGAACGTGAAAGCACAACATGCGAGTGCAGCGGCGAGACCAAGTTTGGCAGGGGAGTAGAGTGTGTGAATAGACTTGATTTCATCCAGACGTCTGTGAATCTCTTCACCTGTCAGATGGGCTTCCTGTTTTGGAAAATTGTCAACAAACTGTTCCATACGGTAAAGCTTTGAGGTATTGACACCTGTATTGGCAATGCTTAAGGATTGTGAGACACATTCTTTTCCGTCAAAACAGTTAAATTCGATGGACATAAGTCCGACATCCACGGTGCAGGTGACACCCAATTCCTTTGCAAGACGGTTCATGGAAGTGCGGACACGCCATGCTCCGGTTCCACAGGAGAGCATGATCAATCCGACTCTTCCGATAACAGAAGCCTTCTCAATCAGCCCTGCTTTATTGATCAGAACATTGCTGTCGTTTTCCGTGTAATCGTGCCAGGGGATTTCCATATGATTTTTTTCCATGATATCCATATAATTATTCTTCTGCATAAATGATCGCCTCTGCTTTTTTTACATGTCGTTCCAGATTCTTCAAAAACAGCGAATCCGGTAGAAAAATACCAATCTCATCATAGCGGGTGTTTTCCTCTACCAGAGAATCCTGCCCATAGAAAATGTACGCCATAGGAAGACTTTTCTCCAGTTTGATCATAAGATCCCAGACAGCAGAATAAGCTTCTGCCTCTGTCTCTTTCAGCTTGACAGTGTCGGGCAGCTCGCGGATGATCAGTACACCGGTATTTTTTTCCAGAATCTGCTGTTCCATATCCATTTTTTCAGAAGCATAGGCATGGCGGTAACGGTAGGCCTGTGCAAAATAAATATTTTTCTTATTGTCAAGATCACAGTAGACATCATAAAAATGCTGGTAATCTTTTTCATGTACGGTTGTTTTATATCCGGGCAGTAAATTGCCCGATTCGTCAGTCATGATAATCGGATTCGTTCTGCCGTCTGCGTTAAAACGGTACGGAATCAGAAATGAATTCCGGAGCAGATCGAATAATGTATTTTGACAGATTGCCATAAGAAAAGCTGACAGATCTCTGTTGTGATAAGCATTAAAAAGTGCCTGGGAAAATTCAGCGGGAGATAATGGAAAATTGTTATCCTCATTGCAAAACAGGGAATTGCAGAAAGTCCCCTGGAGTTTTTCACATGCCCATGGATCATTTAATATTTTGTTGAATAAAACATCTGCTTTTTCTTCGCGTGGAAAAATTGTTTTTTCTGCCATAAATGAATCGCTTCCTTTTCTTTTTTTCGCTAAAATTATACTATTGAAATAGAAATATGTGAAAACTATAATTGATATAGCAGAAATAATAATTTGATATGATTGAGGGCGAGCTATGGATGTGAATTTTGAGTATTATAAAATTTTTTATTACGTTGCGAAATACAATAATTTTACGAGGGCTGCAAGGGTGTTGGGAAACAGCCAGCCGAATGTGACAAGGGCAATGAACTGTCTGGAACAGCAGCTTCATTGTACGCTTCTGGTGCGGACGAACCGTGGAGTTTTTCTGACTACGGAAGGGGAAAAGCTGTACACATGTAGCAGCGGCCATGGAACAGCTTTTTACGGCAGAGGAGGAACTGGCAGAATGTGTGGGACTGTCCCATGGGAGTATTGCAATCGGAGCCAGTGAGACCGCGTTAAATTTGTTTCTTCTGGATAAGTTAAAAGAGTTTCACAATACATACCCGGGAATCCGGCTGAAGATCTACAATCATTCCACACCGCAGGCGGTGGAAGCGGTGAGAAGGGGAACGGTTGATTTTGCAGTCGTTTCCACACCTGTAAAAGCGGATGCACCGCTCCACATGACAATGCTTCATCCATATCAGGAAATACTGATCGGTGGAACAGAGTTTGGGCATCTGGCAGGAAAGCAAACAACATTTGAGGAGATTATGCAATATCCGCTCATCTGTCTTGGAAAGGAGACGGTGACCTTTCAGTTTTACAGGCAGTTATTTGCTTCTTATGGTCTGGACTTTGAGCCGGATACAGAGACTGCAACGGCGGATCAGATCCTTCCACTGGTAAGAAGCGGACTGGGGCTGGCTTTTATACCAAAACCGATGGCAAAGGATGCGATTGACAGAGGAGAGGTGTCAGAGATACCCCTGTGTGAGAAGATACCGTCCCGGAATATCTGTCTGATCTATGACAGCAAACACCCATTTAAGGAGGCTGCCACACAATTGAAAAAGATGATCGCTGCGAATAGTTTTGCCAGTGTTGAATAGGTTTTTGGAAAACGATTGATATTTTTAAAAGCATATGTTATAGTTCAAACGAACTTGATAATGAAACAAACAGGTGTCAGATAGGCAGGGTGACCTCACTCTGCCGGATCTGGTGAAAAGGGAAACAGGTGCGAATCCTGTACGAACTCGTCACTGTATTTAGGGAGTGCATGCCAAAAACTCACTGGGCAGCCGGGAAGAGGGCAATGCATGATGATCTGTAAGTCAGGAGACCTGCCTGATTGTTGTACGGGAAACAAAAATGTTTCCACGCCACGAGTAACTGGCTGTACGGATGAGAAAATTTGACCTGTTTTTAGATCATTTTTGTAAGATAGGACAGGAAAAATTTTATATTGTGATTTGAGTGCAGCGTTTCTTTTGTGAAAAAGAGACGCTTTTTTCATATTCAGGCAGAAGGACTCCATAGAACATCATCTGGAACAGACCGTCGAACAGGAAAGAGAGAAAAACAGAATGCAAAGCAACGGAAACGGAACCGAAGTATGGGAAAAAGGAATACAGGTTGATCTCCCGGATGGAGAGTATGAGATTGAAGTGCAGCTGACAGGGGGAAGCGGCAGGGCGTCTGTCACATCACCGGCAATTCTGCAAGTGCAGGATGAGAAGGCCGTCATCGAGATCGAGTGGAGCAGCCCTAATTATGACTATATGACGATGGACGGAGAGACTTATCTTCCGGTCAATACAGAGGGCAATTCTGTTTTCAAACTGCCTGTGACTGCTTTTGACAAAGAAGTGCCGGTAACGGCAGATACGACAGCCATGAGCGTGCCGCATGAGATTGAATATACGATTCTGCTCGACAGTGCTTCCATTGCAAACGCCGGGAAAAAACCGATGGAAGTGATCGCAGTTGTCTACGTCGCAGCCGTGATTGCAGTAAGTATCACAGCGTGGCAGATACATCGGAAGAGAAAAGGAAAAAAAGAATGAAGCAGATAAAAAAAATCGGTCTGTGGTGTATATTGCTTTTTGCCTGCATCCAGATATCGGGCTGTGGAGACGGCCAGACCTCCTGGAAGAGTGAGGATCATGAGATCAGCAGTGAGCTGACTTATGAAAAGAGCATGGATTTAGATTATGCCACAGAGTTTGCAGTGGATTATTATGAGAATGGTTTTACACTTATTTCCATATCGGATGGAAGCAGATTTTTACTGAATACCGAAGGGGAACAGGTACCGGAGGATTTAGAGAAGGGTATCACAGTCTTAAATGCCCCGGTGTCCAATATTTATCTGGTTGCCTCTGCGGCTATGGATATGTTTTGCAGTATCGGTGCACTGGATCACATCTGCCTGTCCGGACTGCCTGAGGAAAAATGGGAGATCCCGGAGGCAAAGGCGGCAATGGAGAGCGGACAGATCGTATATGCCGGAAAGTATAATGCACCTGATTATGAACTGATCTGTTCGAAAGAGTGCGGGCTTGCCATTGAGTCAACGATGATCGGACATTCACCGGAGGTAAAGGAGAATCTGGAATCGTTTGGCATTCCGGTTTTAGTCGATCATTCCAGCTATGAGTCTGATCCGCTCGGCAGGACCGAGTGGGTAAAGCTTTATGGAGTGCTGACCGGAAATGAGGATGCGGCGGTGAGCGCATTTGAGGAACAGAAACAGTATGTACAGGAACTTTCCGATGTGGAAACGACCGGAAAGACAGTCGCATTTTTTTATGTTACAACAGCAGGAACGGTCAGTGTGCGAAAGAGCAATGACTATGTTCCGAAAATGATAGACATTGCCGGTGGGGAGTATGTGTTCCGGAATTTAAAGGGGGAAGATAACGCAGCTTCCAGTGTCAATATGCAGATGGAAGAATTTTATGCGCAGGCAAAAGATGCGGACTATCTTGTCTATAACAGCACGATCGACGGCAATCTTGCTTCCATTGATGATCTGCTGGCGAAAAACAGTCTTTTTGCAGATTTTAAAGCAGTCCAGAATGGAAATGTATGGTGTATCGGGAAAAATCTTTATCAGGATACCATGGATACCGGAAGCATTATCCATGATTTTCATGAGATGCTGAACTCGGAGGATACGGATGAACTTACCTACATGTATAAGCTCAAATAGAAAAATAAGATATACGGTCTGTTTTGTCATTCTGATCACATTATCAGTGATCTTTTTTATCGTCAGTGTATGTGCTGGAAGTGTGCAGATTCCGCTCTCAGATATCTGGAGACAGTTCAGAGGGGAACAGGATGAACTTTATGCAGCCATTCTCTTTCAGATCCGTATCCCGAGAACGTTTGCGGCAATCCTGCTTGGCGGTGCGCTGGCGTTGTCCGGGTATCTGCTGCAGACTTTTTTTCACAATCCGATCGCGGGACCGTTTGTCCTTGGTATTTCTTCCGGGGCAAAATTATTTGTGGCGGTCGTGATGATCGTGTTCTTAAGATATTCCAGAACATTATCTTCTGTGGATCTGATCGTGGCGGCGTTCGCAGGATCTATGCTGTCAATGTTTTGTGTGCTTCTGATGTCACCGAGAGTTCAGAATATGTCATTTTTAGTGCTGATCGGAGTGATGATCGGCTATATCTGTTCGGCAGTCACAGATTTTCTTGTGACATTTGCAGAGGATTCTGACATTGTGAATCTTCATAACTGGTCGATGGGAAGCTTTTCCGGCATCACATGGGAGAATGTGAAAACGATCGTGTTTGTTGTAGCCGTTACCGGCATTTTGACATTCTTTTTGTCAAAACCGATGGAAGCGTACCAGTTAGGAGAGACTTACGCAAAAAATATGGGTGTCAATATCAAAATGTTCCGCATACTGCTCGTGATCTTATCGAGCATCTTATCCGCAGTGGTAACAGCGTTTGCGGGACCTGTGTCGTTTGTCGGGATCGCAGTGCCGCAGATGGTAAAGCGGTTATTCCGGACGGCAAAACCGATCATCATGATACCGGCATGTTTTTTAGGTGGGGCAGTATTCTGCATGTTCTGTGATCTTCTGGCGCGGATGGTGTTTGCACCGACGGAGATGAGTATCAGTACCGTGACGGCGATTTTTGGCGCACCGGTAATGATCGCAGTCATGTTGAAGCAGCGACAGGAGCGGTATTAAGGAAGAAAAATTGAAATTGTGAGAAGCATGCATCCAGGCATTCGGTAGGTAATGAAATATCTTGACAATGGAAAATGAGGAACGGAATGGAAGAACGGGAACTTTTACACACGGACGGACTGTCCGTTGGATATCACGGAAAAGAACTGATAAAGGAGATAGGGATTTCTCTGAAAAGGGGAGAGATCGTGACATTGATCGGACCAAACGGGGCAGGAAAATCCACTATTTTAAAGACTATCGCAAAGCAGTTGCAGGAGATCTGCGGCAGTGTTTATGTGGAAAACACCAGGCTGTGTGAACTGCCGGAAAAAGAACTGGCGAAGAAAATGTCCATTGTTTTCACAGAGCGCATCACACCGGAGCTGATGACAGTGGCAGACGTTGTGGCGATGGGGAGATATCCGTATACCGGAGGACTTGGCATCCTGACACCAAAAGATGAGGCGGTGGTGGCGCAGTGCATGGAACAGATCCGCATCTCACTGTTAAAAGAACGCAATTTTATGAGTCTGAGTGATGGGCAGAAACAGCGTGTACTGCTTGCAAAGGCGCTGTGTCAGGAGCCGGAGATTCTGATCCTTGATGAGCCGACATCTTATCTGGATGTAAAGTATAAACTCGAATTTTTATCCATGCTGCAGGAGATGACACGGAAGAAAAAAATTGGTGTTCTCATGTCGCTGCATGAACTTGATCTTGCAGAGCGTGTGTCGGACAAAATTGTATGCGTCAAAGGGGAAAACATTGAGCATTACGGCACGCCGGAGGAAGTCTTTACCGATGGATTTGTCGATCAGCTTTATGAGATCACGGACGGAACGTTTCAGGAGAAAAGCGGTTGCGTGGAACTGAAAAAATGCGGGGGCATACCGGAGGTATTTGTGATCGCCGGAAATGGTACGGGAAGTTTCCTGTTCCGGCAGCTTCAGAGAAATGGGATTCCATTTGCAGTGGGGATCTTAGGAAAAAATGATATTGATTATCCGGCGGCAGAAGCGCTTGCGGTGCAGGTGATCGCTGCGGAGGCGTATCAGGACTTTGAGAGGCAACATTATGAGGCGGCAAAACAGGTGATGTGCGCATGCAGAAAGGTGATCTGCTGCCAGACGGTATTTGGATCACAGAACGTGCTTAACAGACAGCTTTTTCGGGAGGCAGAAGACTGTGGAATGGAGATAGAATTATGGCAAAAGTGATCATGGTGCAGGGCACGATGTCAAACGCAGGAAAGAGCCTGATCGTGGCAGGACTCTGCAGGATTTTCAGACAGGACGGATACCGGGTGGCACCTTTTAAATCCCAGAATATGGCACTGAATTCTTTTATCACAAAGGAAGGGCTTGAGATGGGACGCGCACAGGTGATGCAGGCGGAGGCAGCAGGGGTGGAGCCGGTAGCTGCAATGAATCCAATCCTGTTAAAACCGACCACACATGTCGGTTCACAGGTGATCGTGAATGGTGAAGTGCTTGGGAATATGAGTGCAAGAGATTATTTTGCGTATAAAAAACAGTTGATCCCGGAAATCAAAAAGGCATTCCGGGAGTTAGAAAAAGACAACGATATTATCGTGATCGAAGGCGCAGGAAGTCCGGCAGAGATCAATCTGAGAGAGAATGATATTGTCAATATGGGATTGGCAGAGCTTCTGGATGCACCGGTGCTTCTTGTGGGAGACATTGACCGGGGCGGCGTGTTTGCACAGCTTCTCGGAACACTGATGCTGCTCGAAAAAACGGAAAAGGAACGTGTAAAGGGGCTCATCATCAATAAATTCCGCGGGGATAAAACTATATTAGATCCGGGCGTTGTGATGCTGGAGGAGCGGGGACATGTGCCGGTCGTGGGCGTTGTGCCTTATATGGAGCTGTCCATTGATGACGAGGACAGCTTAAGCAGCAGATTTGACCGCAGGGAGGAAGGCCTGATCGATATTGCAGTCATCCGTTATCCAAGAATTTCCAATTTTACGGATCTGTCTGTCTTAGAGCAGATCGGACAGGTTTCCGTGCGCTATGTGGACAGTGTGAGAGACTTACACCACCCGGACATGATCGTGCTTCCGGGCAGCAAAAATACAATGGCCGATCTGAAATGGATGCGGGAAAATGGTCTGGAGGCGCTGATCAAAAAGAAAGCGCAGGATACCATTGTTTTTGGGATCTGTGGCGGATATCAGATGCTGGGTCAGACAATCAGCGATCCATATCAGGTGGAAAGCGGTGGAAGCATGAAGGGCATGGGACTGCTTCCGGCTGCGACGGAGCTGAAGCAGGAAAAAACAAGAACACAGGTAACGGGATCATTTGGAAAAATTTCCGGAGCACTCTCCGGTCTTTCCGGAAAGAGCGTGCGCGGATACGAGATCCACATGGGCAGTACCGTAGACAGTGGAAGTAATGTGGACAATAGAAGCACCGTAGACGGTGGAAGCATCGTAGACAGTGAGCGTGTCATAAATCCGGAAAGCAGAGGTAATGAGAAGCGTTACATGTGCAGAATACAAAACGAAGCAGATGGCAGTGTAAAATACGATGGAATCTTTTCCGGCAACGTATACGGAACATATGTTCATGGCATCTTTGACGAGGGAATGCTGGCAGAGACACTGGTTGGTATCCTGGCTGATCGGAAGGGTGTGGTGCTGGATACCGGGCAGATGATAAGTTACGGGCAGTTTAAGCAGATGCAGTATGATAAACTTGCAGACGGTCTGCGGGAGTCCATGGATATGGAAGCTGTGTATGCGATGCTGCGGGAAGCTGCGATTTAAAACAGGTACTGTAAATCAAAGCTGTGAGCAAGCTTTTGTATATTTTGAAAATACGTTACTGTTGTTACTGGAACGAGGTACGAGTGAACAGTAACGAAAATGCGCAGTGCATAAAGAGGAAAAATAATGGAATTTAAAATAGAGGAACCGGATAAAAAAATCAGGCAGGAAATCAAAGCAAACTGGGATCGTGTGGCAAAACCGCTGGATGGTCTGGGGGAGTTTGAGGGACTTCTCGCAAGGATCGGGGCAATCCTTGGGTCGCCAGAGATTGATATTGCGAAAAAAGCGGTGATCGTCATGTGCGCAGATAATGGCGTTGTGGCGGAAGGTATCAGCCAGTCCGGGCAGGAGATCACGGCAGCGGTGACAGAGAATCTCGGAAAAAGAAATACCTCGGTCTGCAAAATGGCGCAAACAGTTGGCGCAGAGGTTTTTCCGGTGGATATCGGTGTGAACACCGACCGGATTTTTCCGGGAGTCATCAGCAGAAAAGTAAAAAAAGGTACAAATGATTTTCTGCTAAAACCTGCGATGTCAGAGAGAGAAGCCATGCAGGCGGTCCGGGTCGGGATGAAACTTGTAAAAGAGTGCAAAGAAGCTGGATATACGCTGCTTGGCACCGGAGAGATGGGAATTGGCAATACGACGACAAGTGCGGCGATGGCAGCAGCTCTGCTTTCCGTTCCGCTGGAGACCGTGGCAGGACGGGGCGCCGGATTAAGTGATGAGGGGCTTGCCAGAAAAAGACAGGTGATCGCAGCGGCACTGGAAAAATATCAGTTGAGAGAGACTGAGCCGATGCGCATTTTATGCTCAGTCGGTGGGCTGGATATCGCAGGACTTTGCGGTGTGTTTTTAGGTGGTGCAAAATACCATATGCCGATCGTGGCGGACGGTGTCATCAGTGCGGTGGCAGCGCTTACAGCAGAGAGGCTTTGTCCGGGAACAAAAGAATTTATCATTCCCTCCCACAAAGGAAAGGAACCGGCTTCGGAACTTTTGATGCGGGAGCTGGGGCTTTCTCCGGTCCTGGATGCAGGACTTGCATTGGGAGAGGGAACGGGGGCAGTTATGATGTTTTCCCTGTTAGATATTGCCATGACTTTATATGAGACGGGAGCTACTTTTGCTGATTTTGAGATAGAGGAATATCACAGGTTTTGATGAGGTTCGTGTGAAAATTTTTTTTCACATATGATGGAAAGGTGCAGTAATTGGAATGATCACATTGGTGACAGGGGGAAGTGGCAGCGGAAAATCTGCATATGCAGAAAGCCTGCTATCTTCCTGCGAAGGAATCAAATATTATATTGCGACCATGCAGATTTATGATGCAGAGGGCGAAAAAAAAGTAGAGCGGCATCGGAAACTGCGGGCAGGAAAAAGGTTTCTTACAATCGAAAGCCCGATGAATGTAGGAAAAATCGAGTTTGCATGTGCAGGAGAAGTAGAGCAGGCGCAATACAGGCAGGAAGCAGAGAGAAAAGTGCAGGGCAGCTCAGAAAAGAAATCGGCGCTGCTTGAGTGTATGTCAAATCTCACAGCAAATGAAATGTTCACGAAAGACGGCATGAAATCCGAGGAGGAAGTAGTTGAAAAAATTGTATCTGAGATGCAGACTTTTTCACAGAAACTCGACAACCTTGTGATCGTCACGAACAATGTATTTGAGGACGGCGTAATCTATGATGCCGGAACTATGGAGTATTTGAAAGCACTTGGCAGGATCAATGCAGCGCTTGCGCGTCTGGCAGACCGGGTGGCAGAGGTCGTGGTCGGAATTCCGGTGGAGCTGAAAGGATGAGGTTATGAAACTATTAAAAGCGATGGTGATCGCATTTTCCATTTATTCTAAAATCCCTGTGCCGCAGTTTGAGTGGAAGGAAGAGGACATGGAGTATATGATGTGTTTTTTTCCTTGGATCGGCGGAGTAATCGGACTGTTTTTTTACGGTTGGACAGTGTTATGTGAGAAACTTGCCATAGGAAATGTCTGTTATGCATTGATTGCTGCGGCAATTCCGTTAATGATCTCCGGTGGATTTCATGTGGATGGATATATGGACACGATGGACGCATTTCATTCGTATCAGAGCCGGGAAAAAAAGCTGGAGATTTTGAAAGATTCCCATATTGGGGCATTCGCGGCAATTATGCTGGCTCTTTATTATATGATCGATATCGCAGCAATTTCAGAAATACATACCCAAAAGGCAGTGTCTGCACTGGCAGCCATATTTTTTCTGGCGAGATGTTTTAGTGGGATTGCAGTTATGACATTGCAGCCGGCAAAGAAAGAGGGACTTTTGTATACCTTTGCCTCCAGTGCACAGAAAGTCAGGGTAAAAGCAGCCTTATATTTTCAGGCAGCGCTTTGCGTGGTACTTATGCTGATCGTATCCGGATGGTATGGAGCCGCGGCAATTGGGGCGGCGCTGCTCAGTTTCTTTTATTTTAAAAAGAAAAGTTACAAAGAGCTTGGTGGTATCACAGGTGACACTGCCGGATTTTTTGTGACAGTCTGTGAGGCGGCTGCGGCAGCTGCGGTTGCGGTGGCTGGATATTTCTTGTAATCCTGAAAATAGTGCTCATAGATAATTGCCTAATAGTATTCGGCAGAAGGGGAGAAAAAGCATGCAATTATATATCGGAGGATATGCGCAGGGCAAGCTTGCCTATGTGCAGGAAAAGCTGAAAGGGCAGGAGGTACCGGTTGTAAATGATCTGCATCTCTGGGTGAAACAGCTTTTACAGGAGGGAAAACCGGCGGAAGAGATCGTGCTGCAATATTATAAGGAGCACCCGGATTGTATCTTTATCTGCGATGAGATCGGCAACGGCATTGTGCCGATGGAGAAGCAGGAGCGGGAATACAGGGAACGTGTCGGCAGATTATTGATCCGGCTTGCAGAGGAAGCGGAGACAGTGGAGCGCATCATATGTGGAATGGGACAGAAGATAAAATAAAAGTAAAAATCACATGGATCAGACATGGCATGACACAGGCGAACGGAGAACACCGTTATCTTGGAAAAACAGATGAACCGTTGTCTGAAACAGGAATCCGTCTTTTGCAGGAAAAAAAGAAGGAATATTTTTCCAGTCCACCGGAATTTTTGTATACATCTCCGATGAAACGCTGCGTTCAGACAGCGGAACTGCTTTTTGAGAGGAATCCAATTCTGATCCCGGAATGGAAGGAGATGGATTTCGGGCAGTTTGAGGGAAAAAATTATGAGGAATTAAAGGACGATCCCTGCTATCAGAAGTGGATCGACAGCAATGGAACACTGCCATTTCCCGGTGGAGAGTCAAGAGAGCAGTTTATCCGGCGTTCTATGGAAGGTTTTGACCGGATGATGTCTGATATTTTAAAAAAATCAGAAAAGAACACCGGAATACAAAACGACACAGATCCGCAATATCTGAAAGGCAATTGTGGAACAGAAATCCCGGTCGTGGCCGTAGTGCATGGCGGTACGATCATGGCGGTGTTCAGCAGTCTTACCGGAGGAGAATATTTTGATTTTCAGGTGAAAAACGGGGAAGGCTATGAAACTGTGCTGGAATGGATCCAGGGCAGATGGAAGATGACAAGTCTGACTAAGATAGGATGTGAGGACTCAAAAAGTGAACATTTACAATAGATAAGAAAGGAAATTAAATCATGATTTATCATATTGCTGCCATGCTGGCGGGATTTCTCATGGATCTGCTGCTTGGAGATCCTTACTGGCTGCCGCATCCGATCCGTCTGATCGGAAACTGGATCAGTTTTCTGGAAAAGAGACTTCTCGGCAGCAAAACGGAAGAAAAACATACCACACCGGAGCAGGAACAAAGGAGAGGAATGCTGCTTGTACTTGCAGTTTTGAGCAGTACGGCGTTTGTGACGGCTGTGCTTTTACTTGGCGCATACAGACTGCATCCTTATCTTGGTGCTGTGATCGAGAGCATTATGACCTACCAGATCCTTGCCACGAAATGCCTGAAAGTGGAGAGCATGAAAGTCTATCAGGAACTGAAAAAAGGGGATATTGCGGCGTCACGGAAAGCGGTATCCATGATCGTCGGCAGAGACACGGAATGTCTGGATGAGACAGGCGTTGCAAAGGCTGCAATCGAGACTGTGGCAGAGAATACTTCGGATGGCGTGATCGCACCGATGATCTTCACAGCGATCGGCGGTCCAATCCTTGGATTTTTCTACAAAGCTGTCAATACCATGGATTCCATGGTAGGATATAAGAATGACAGATATCTGTATTTTGGCAGAACTGCGGCAAAATTGGATGACATCGTAAATTACATTCCGGCGAGGATCAGCGCACTGCTCATGGTAATTTCCTGTTTTTTCTGTGGAAAAGAGTTTGACGGAAAGCGTGCATGGTTTATTTTTAAGAGAGACCGTTACAACCATGCGAGTCCCAATTCGGCACAGACGGAAGCAGTGTGTGCAGGAGCCCTTGGGATCAGGCTTGCGGGAAATGCAAGCTATTTTGGAAAAATCGTGGAAAAGCCTTATATCGGGGATGCAGAAAGAGCGGTGGAGACAGAGGATATTAAGCGCACAAACCGTCTGCTCTATGCGACGGCTGTCCTGTGTGAAGCAATCTGTCTGTTGGTACTTTTGGTAATTCTGCTTATTTCTTAGACCAGAGAGGAGAAGAGAAAATGCGTCCGGTCATACACGGTGGAGACATTTATCAAAATGAAATAGAACTGGATTTTTCGGTCAATATCAATCCTTTTGGAATACCGGAAAAAGTGAAGGAGGCAATGCAGGAATCTTTGGAACTCTGTGAGCATTACCCGGACATTCATCATGCAAAACTGATCGAAAAAATCGGAGCATACTATCACATCCCGGAGGAACATATTTTGTGCGGAAACGGAGCATCTGAATTATTTGTGGCGATTGTTCATGCAATCAAACCGGGAAAAATTGTAATACCGGTGCCGTCCTTTTATGGTTATGAGAAAGCTGCAAACGTGACAGAGGCAGAGGTTTCCTATTATGAGATGAAAGAGAGGGACGGGTTCTGCCTGACCGAAGCGTTTCTGCAGGAATTGCAGGAGGATGTGGATTTATTATTTCTGGCGAACCCGAATAATCCGGTTGGCAATACAATAGAAGACGTGCTGCTGGAAAAAATATGTGACAGATGCCGGGAAAAAAAGATAATCGTTGTGATAGATGAATGTTTTCTGGAATTTACAAGGAAAAAGGGATTTTTTGAAACACATTCCATGCAGGAATACCCAAATGTCATTCTTGTGAAGGCTTTCACAAAATTATATGCGATCCCGGGTGTGCGTTTGGGCTTCTTATTCTGTGGCAGTCAGAACAAGACAGGGCAGATTTTCAATCAATTGCCGGAGTGGAACATCTCAATCATTGCGGAGGCAGCAGGACGTGCGGCATTAGATGAGACGGAATACCGTAACAAGACCATTTCATACATTGGAAAAGAGCGTGCATATCTAAAGGCAGAACTGGAAAAGCTGGGGATCAAAGTCTACCCCGGGGAAGCAGATTTCCTGCTCTTAAAGACAGAGCATCCGTTGTACGAAAAGTTATTAAAGGAAAAAATTTTGATCCGGGATTGCGGCAATTACAGAGGATTAAGTAAGGGATATTATCGTATTGCGGTAAAAACACACGAAGAGAATGAAAAATTGATTGCACAATTAAAGGATACAATTTGAAGAAGAATCTTATGAAGCGTTTCGCAATCACCCATATCAACACTGCAGGAAAGTAAGGAGCATCAGTATGGAAAACATAGAATACGTCAGACCACAGGATATCGAAAAACGAAGCTTTGCCATAATCTCAAAAGAGCTGGAGGAAAAAGGAATCGTTCTTCCAAAAGAGCAGGAGCTTGTGACGAAGAGAGCCATCCATACCAGCGCAGATTTTGATTATGCAAAGACCATGACTTATTCCGCCCATGCGGTCGGGATTGCAAAAAAACTGATACAAAATGGTGCAGACATTGTCACCGATACAAACATGGCACTTGCCGGCGTGAATAAAAAAGAACTGGCAAAATACGGAGGAAAGGCACACTGTTTTATGGCTGAGGAAGAGGTGGCAAAGATTGCAAAAGAGCGCGGTGTCACAAGGGCAGCTGTGAGCATGGAAAAAGCAGCACAGATAGAAAAGCCGGTGATCTTTGCCATAGGCAATGCGCCGACAGCATTGATCGAATTATATGAAATGATAAAGAGTGGAAAATACCGCCCGGCATTTATTATCGGGGTTCCGGTTGGCTTTGTGAATGTGGAGGCTTCAAAGGATCTGATTTTAAAAACGGATGTACCGTATATTATCAACCGGGGAAGAAAAGGTGGCAGTAACATTGCAGCGGCAATCTGCAATGCACTTTTATATGAACTTCGAGATGAAAATTAAATGTAAATTTAAGTAATGGATTCACTGGCCTGCTGAGTTGCCGTGCAGACCATAAGAAAATCATGCAAGAGTGGATGAATGATGCGATATGGATTTACAACAGGAAGCTGTGCGGCGGCTGCCTCAAAAGCAGCAGCATATATGCTACTGACAGGAAAGTTAAAACAAAATATAACAATACAGACACCGAAAGGGATTCTGTTTCAAACAGAGATACTTGAAATTACAAGAAGTGAAACAGAAGTTACCTGCGCAGTACGAAAAGATGGTGGAGATGATCCCGATATTACATCCGGGACACTCATTTTTTCCACGGTGCGTTTTGCAGACGGGGAGAAAAAAATACCGGTGCAGAATAACAGACAACTTTCAGGCATTCATGTGGAAGCGATGCAGGAGAAACGGGCAGTTATTTGCATTGACGGTGGCGAGGGTGTTGGAAGAGTGACAAAGCCCGGATTAGACCAGCCGGTTGGGAATGCAGCCATTAATCATGTGCCACGGGAAATGATTGAAAAAGAGGTACAGGAAGTATGCGCATTGGCAGATTTCTGCGGAGTGCTTCATATTACAATCTCAGTGCCGGACGGAGAGCGTTTGGCGGAGCAGACCTTCAATCCGAGACTTGGGATCGTCGGGGGAATTTCCATTTTGGGAACTTCCGGGATCGTAGAACCGATGAGCAGTCAGGCGCTTCTTGATACGATCAAAGTGGAATTGAACCAGAAAAAGGCAGAAGGTTATGGAATCGCCGCTGTTTCGCCCGGCAATTACGGGCTGGATTACATGAAAAAAACATATGGTTACGACCTTGACCGGAGCGTAAAGTGCAGTAATTTTATCGGAGACACCATTGATATGGCGATCACCACTGGATTTGAAAAAATGCTGCTCACAGGACATATCGGCAAGCTTGTGAAAGTGGCAGGAGGAATCATGAACACACATTCCAGAGAGGGAGACTGCCGTATGGAAGTGCTTGCCGCAGCTTCTGTGAGAAATCAGGTGCCTTATCCGGTTTTAGAGGAAATCCTGCAATGTGTCACCACGGAAGAAGCAGTCAGGAAACTGGATGCCTGTGGAAAAAAAGATGCTGTGATGCAGGAGCTGCTGTCAAAAATCATGTTTTATCTGAACAAACGGGCGGCAGGAAAAATGCAGATCGAGGTTATCCTTTACTCCAATGAATTTGGAGAGCTGGCAAAGTCCGCTGGAGCAGAGAAGTTTTTACAGGAATTAATGTGATTTATTAGACAATTGCGAAACTCTTGAAAACCTAAATTAAATTGTGAAAAATTAACAAAAGCTTGAGAAAACACTAAGGACCGTTACCAGCGACACATAGCGAAAGCGTGTTTTCGAAAATTTTGTTAATTTTTCACAATTTAAAGAAGATTATGAAGGGTTTCGCAAATACATAAATTAGAAAGGAAACAAAACAATGGTTTATTTTGTGGGAGCAGGACCTGGAGCGGCAGATCTTATCACGGTACGTGGAATGCGTCTGTTAGAAAAGGCGGATGTGGTAATTTATGCGGGGTCGCTTGTGAATCCGGAACTTTTATCTTATTGCAAAAAAGAGTGTGAGATACATAACAGTGCATACATGACCTTAGAAGAGGTACTCGCTGTCATGGAAGAGGCAGAAAAACAAGAGCTTACGACAGTGCGGCTTCACACTGGGGAACCGAGCATTTACGGAGCAGTGCGGGAACAGATGGATCTGCTGGATGAAAAAGGTATTTTGTATGAAAGCTGTCCGGGAGTAAGCGCCTGTTTTGGAGCTGCAGCTTTGTTAAATCTGGAATATACTTTGCCGGAAGTGTCCCAGTCATTGATCATTACCCGCATGGAAGGCAGAACCAAAGTGCCGGAGAGAGAGAGCATTGAGAGTTTTGCAGCACATCATGCTTCCATGGCAATCTATTTAAGTACAGGAATGCTGGGAGAACTGGGCAGACGGCTGATCGCAGGCGGGTATGGGAAAGACACACCGGCGGCGATTGTATACAAGGCGACCTGGCCGGAGGAAGAAGCGTATCTGTGCACGGTGGAACAGTTAGAAGAGACGGCAAAAGCGCATGACATTACAAAAACAGCGCTGATCATTGTGGGAGATATTGTGGCACATCAGCATTATGGAAAATCCAGACTGTATGCGCCGGATTTTGAGACGGAATTTCGTAAGATAAAAAAATCAAGGGAAAAAGAATGAATATCAGTATCATTACGTTTACAGAGAACGGAACAAAACTAGCAGAAAAAATCAGACAGGCTTTTGTGAACACGAAAACGGAAGAAGCAAAAAACCTTGGATTATCGCTATCTGACTGGACAAGACAGCAGTTTGCAGAGAAAAATGCCATCGTTGTAATTGGAGCCTGCGGCATTGCAGTGCGCATGATCGCACCATTTGTGTCGGATAAGCTGAGTGACAGTCCGGTGGTTGTGGCAGACGAGGCAGGGACGTTTGTGATTCCACTGCTTTCCGGGCATGTGGGAGGCGCCAATGAGCTTGCAGAACAGATTGCAGGACAGATTGGCGGGATTCCGGTCATCACAACGGCAACCGATGTGAATCATACGTTTTCTGTGGATCTGTTTGCAAAAAAATGTGGTCTTTCCATTTATAACCGGGAGGGGATCGCAAAAGTCTCAGCCAAAATACTGGATGGAAAAACGCCGGATATTGTGATCTCATCAGAGAAAACAGACTTAGAGCAGGGAGTACTCGGATTGCAGCCGAGAGAATATATTTTAGGAATCGGCTGCCGCAGGGGAAAAAGCTTTGAAGAACTGGATGCATTTATACAAAAGTGGCTGGATCATGCAGGCATTGAAAAAAGACTTGTGCGCGCAGCAGCTTCCATTGATCTGAAAAAAGAGGAGGAAGGCCTGCTGAGGTGGTGCATGGCAAACCGGATTCCGTTTTTAACCTATTCCGCGGAGGAGTTAAAACAGGTAAAGGGAGACTTTCAGGAGTCCTCCTTTGTGAAAGAAAAGACAGGCGTGGACAATGTCTGCGAGCGGGCTGCAATGAAAGCGGCAAACGAAGAAGGAACTTTCATTTTGCGGAAGCAGGCAGAAAATGGTATGACGATCGCAATTGTAAAATACGACTGGAAATTGGAAAGAGAACTGGCAAAGGAGTACAGGATCGATGAGCAGTAAAATTTATATCGTGGGAATGGGACCTGGAACCGGGGAAATGATGACTCCACAGGCAGATCATGCATTGTGCGGCAGCGATGTGATCGTCGGATATCCGGTGTATTTAAAATTATTAGGCGGTAAATATCGGGAAAAAGAATTTTTATCCACACCGATGAAACAGGAAGTCAGACGCTGTGAGATGTGTTTTGAGGAAGCAGAAAAAGGAAAAACGGTTGCGATGGTATGCAGTGGGGATGCAGGCGTGTATGGAATGGCATCCCTGCTCTATGAGATGTCGGAAGCGCATCCGGGATGTGAACTTGAGGTGATCCCCGGGATCACAGCGGCAAACAGTGGGGCAGCGGCGCTTGGAGCACCACTAAACCACGATTACTGCGTCATCAGCTTAAGTGATCTTATGACACCGTGGGAGATTATTGAAAAAAGGCTTGCGGCAGCGGCAGTGGGCGATTTTTGCATGGCGATTTATAATCCATCCAGCCACCACAGGGCAGATTATCTCAAGAAGGCCTGTGACATTTTACAAAAAAACGGAGTGGAGCCGGAGAGAGCCTGCGGATATGTGGAAAATATCGGAAGAGAAAACACAGCCTGTGAAGTCTGCACACTCGCAGAATTGCGGGAGCGTCAGGTAAATATGTTTACAACGGTATTTATTGGAAATTCCAGAACAAAAATCATAGGTGGGAAACTTGTCACACCGAGAGGATATGTGCTGCCGGATCCGGCGGTTTAAAGTATGCCGTATTTTAATTTGCATGTGACAATCGTGTAAACAGGAGAAAGAAATTCATGAATAGAATTGTAATTTTTTCAGGAACAACAGAAGGACGCATGTTAGCACAGACATTGTCTGAAAATGAAATCCACTGTATTGTTTCCGTGGCAACAGAATATGGTGAGAGCGTCATGCCGGAGATGGATGGAGTTACGGTTCATAAAGGCAGGATGGATCTGGAGGAAATGCAGAAGTTCATCACACAGAGCGAGGTAGCAGCGGTGGTGGATGCAACGCATCCGTTTGCAACGGCAGTTTCGGAAAACATCAGGGAAAGCCTGAAAAATACGGAGATTCCGTATATCAGGCTGCAGAGGGAGACTTCGGATATTGCATTAAATAAGGACACAATACAGGAAAATCGCTCAGATGTGATACTGTGCAGTGACGCCACAGAATGTGCAGACTTCTTAAGCTCCACAGATGGGAACATCCTGCTCACGACCGGGAGCAAAGACCTTGCCACATACAGTCGGAAGGAAACGTTAAAAGACCGCCTGTTTGTCCGTGTATTGCCGGGATTGGAGAGCCTCTCGCTGTGTGAAAAGAACGGTATCTGTGGAAAACAGATCATTGCGATGCAGGGTCCTTTTTCATTGGAGATGAACCGCGCACTGATCAGACAGTTTGATATAAAGTATCTGGTCACAAAGGAGAGTGGCAGAACCGGGGGATTTCTGGAAAAAATAAAAGCTGCCGGGGCAGAAGGGATCACTGCCTGTGTGATCGGCAATCCGGAAAAACAAAACAGTGGTGATACATTTACACAGGTGTGCAGAAAAATTTCTGAAATTACAGGAAAGACAATAAAAAACCAGATCGCCCTCATCGGAACCGGTATGGGAAATGAGCAGACGCTCACGATGGAAGCAGCAGAAAAAATCCGGGAAGCAGATTACATTTTTGGAGCAGAACGGCTGCTCCGGACAACAAAAAATGAGCAGGCAGTCCGTTATCCCTACTATCTTGCAGCGGATATCGTCCTGGAGCTGGACCGGTTATCCGGCTGCGGGGTAAAAGTGGTCATTCTTTTTTCCGGTGATACCGGTTTTTACAGCGGATGCGGGAAACTATATGAAACACTGAAGGGCAGAAGTGACAGCAGTGTGCGTATCTATCCCGGAATTTCATCGGTATCTTATTTTGCGGCATTGACCGGGTACAGTTATCAGGATGCGGCTGTTTTAAGTATCCATGGACACGGAGTGGAGACAGAGTGGATCGGAAATCTGACAGAAACCATTCGTTTTTCTAAAAAAACATTTTTGCTGATGTCCGGAAAAGAGGATGTGCAAAAACTCGGCAGACTGTTACAGAAATATCATTTACAGAACTGTAAGGTACTTGCAGGTTTCCAGCTGTCCTATCCGCAGGAGAAAGTTTTGGCATTAACGCCGGAAGCATGTGAACATGTGGAAGAAACCGGATTATATATATGTCTCATCTTAAATCCGGATGCAGAAAAAAAGGCAGTTACCTGTGGGATGCGGGATGAGGAATTTTTGCGGGATAAAGTTCCGATGACAAAAGAAGAGATAAGAGCGTTGTCTATCTGCAAATTGCATTTACAAGAGGATTCCGTCTGCTATGATATCGGAAGCGGAACAGGATCGATTGCAATAGAAATTGCAAAGAGAAGCGGACAGATCCAGGTTTATGCGATAGAAAAAAAGCCTCTTGCACTGGAACTGATCCAGAAAAATATCGAGAAATTCGCTCTGCCGAACATTCAGGTAATCGCCGGTGAGGCACCGGACTGTCTTAAGACAGAAGAACGGAGTGAGCATCCGACACATGCGTTCATCGGTGGAAGCAGTGGCAGATTAAAAGAAATCTTAGATGTTTTATATAAAAAAAATCATGAAATGAGGATCGTGATCAACTGCATCAGTTTAGAGACGATCCGTGAACTGACATTGCTGGAAACAGACAGCCGTATCACGGATCTCGAGATCATTCAGGTGCAGGTATCCCGTGCAAAAACAGTCGGCGGTTATCATCTGATGCAGGGAGAAAATCCAATTTACATCTGCTCTTTTGATTTTACCGGGGAGGTATCTTAAATGGGATTGAAAATACCGAAAGTTATGATCGCTGCGGTAAAAAGCGGCAGTGGAAAGACAACCATCACATGTGCTTTTTTAAAACAGTTATTATGCAGGAAAAAACATCCGGTGTCCTTTAAGTGCGGACCGGATTATATTGATCCGATGTTTCATGAACAGGTGTTAAAAATTCCATCCAAAAATCTGGATACATTTTTTTCGGATGCATTACAAATACAGGCATTGTATGAGATGGAACTACCGGGGCATGATATCGCAGTGTTAGAAGGTGTTATGGGACTTTACGATGGACTTGGCGGTATCAGGGAGGAAGGTTCTTCTTACCATCTGGCTAAGACACTGGATGTCCCGATTATTCTGGTAGTGGATGCGCGTGGCATGGGAAAATCTGTGATTCCGCTTATTGCAGGATTCTTACAATATGATGAGAAGAAGCTGATCAAAGGTGTGATCCTAAACCGGACAAGTAAAATGTTTTTTGATACCATTGCGCCGCTGATCGAAGAAGAACTTGCGATAAAAGCACTGGGATGCATTCCGAATGAAAAAGAACTGACAATCGGCTCCAGACATCTGGGTCTGATCCTGCCGGAAGAAATGGAAGAACTGAATTTTCAGCTGGAAAAAGCCGGACAATTGCTGGAAAAATATGTGGATGTTGATGCGATGATCGGGATTGCAGAAAGTGCTTTTTGGGAAAAAGAAGAAACTGTAACAGAAGAAGGAAAGCCGGAAGAAAAAGAAGATTTAGAAGAAAAAGCGTATTCTGGGAAAGTTACAATTTTTTCTCAGGCAATTTTCAGTGGAAAAAATAAATTATATGACAGAGAGAACTCTGGTACAAATACAATACCGCCCCGCATCGCAGTGGCGAAAGACGAAGCATTCTGTTTTTATTACCGTGACAACTTAAGAATGCTGGAACACTATGGAGCAGAGCTGGTATTTTTTTCACCGCTGCATGATGAGAAGCTTCCGGAAAACATTCATGGCTTACTGTTAGGCGGCGGTTATCCGGAATTATACGCTAAGCAGCTTGAAGAAAATGAGAGCATGCGGAAATCCATCAAAGAAGCGCTGGAACAGCAGTTACCTTCCCTGGCAGAATGTGGGGGATTTATGTATCTGCATGACACGCTCACGGACAGGGAGGGAACAACTTATCAAATGGCAGGTGTGATCCCGGCAGAGTGTCAGTACACGGGAAAACTGGTACGTTTTGGTTATGTGGAAGTACAACTGCCGCAAGGGCTTACGGAGAAGGGAACAGCAGAAATGCCGGAGCCGGAAAAAATAAAGGCGCATGAGTTCCACTATTTCGACAGCACAGCGAATGGAGAGGATTGCATTGCCACAAAACCGGTGACCGGAAGAAGCTGGAAGTGCATTCATGCATCGGACGATCATTTCTGGGGCTTTCCACATCTGTATTATCCGTCAGATCCAAAGTTTGTGAAATGGTTTTTGGAAAGAACAGAAAAACATATTTGAGATTGCAAAAAAAACATTGGTGTGCTAACATGGATAAGGCTTTGAATCGCTATATCATTCATGCGGTAAAGAAGTGTAAAAAATGACAGTTTCATAGAGAAGACAGTTGGTGCCAGCCGGTTTTGTTAAGACCAGACTGGTTAAAAGGGAAACAGGTGTGATTCCTGTACGATCTCGTCACTGTGATAAGGGAGTGCAGATTCTTTTTCCGCATGGAAAGCCACTGGTGCATGGCACTGGGAAGGCAGAATCTGTATGAGGATCTTTCAGTCAGGAAACCTGCCAATCGTCTGGTACAGGGAAATGAATTCCCAGATCACGAGTAATTGGTCGTACTGTTTAGAGGGCTTTCTGACAAAAGCCTGATTTTCATTGACTTTTTACTCCGTTCAGGACATCTGACCGGAGATTTTTTTTGCCGTATTATAAAAGATAGGGCATAATATTTTTTCTTTGTGTACAGATCTCTATGAAGCAGAAGTAAATCACAAAGAGGAGAAAAAAATGAAGAAAAAAACACTTGCACTTGTTCTTGCGTTTACAATGACAGCAGCTCTTTTTACAGGCTGCGGAAGTAAGAACGAGACAGAGACAACACAGCCACAGACAGAAACAGCTGCTGAGACAGAGAGTGAAGAGGTCGATGATCAGACCGCAGCAGACGAAGTTGCAGCACTCATCGATGCCATCTATGTGCAGACTAGAAATGAGAACACAGATGAGCAGTGCGCAGCAGCAAAAGCAGCATGGGACAAGCTGACAGATGCACAGAAGGAACTTGTTGAGGGAGAAAATGCTGACCCGGATTATTTCGGAAGAGATACAGGAGATGCATCCAAGGATGATCCTTTGAATGAGGACGGAATTGGTGAGAACGAGCTCTTAGTTGTAAGCTTTGGTACATCCTTCAATGACAGCAGGGCAGAGGATATCGGTGGTGTGGAAAAAGCACTGCAGGAAGCAAATCCGGACTGGTCTGTAAGAAGAGCTTTCACAGCACAGATCATCATCAACCATGTACAGGCAAGAGATGGTGAAAAAATTGACAATGTAGAACAGGCGCTCGACAGAGCAGTAGAAAATGGTGTAAAAAATCTCGTTGTACAGCCAACTCATTTAATGCATGGTGCAGAGTATGATGAACTCGTAGATGCATTAGATGGATACAAAGATAAATTTGAGACAGTTACGATCGCTGAACCGTTACTTGGCGAAGTTGGAAGTGATGCAGCTGTTGTCAATGAAGATAAAGCAGCTGTTGCAGAAGCTATCACAGCAGAGGCAGTAAAGACAGCAGGTTTTGATTCCTTAAAGGCAGCCAAAGAAGATGGTACAGCATTTGTATTCATGGGACATGGTACTTCCCATACTGCAAAAGTAAGCTACAGCCAGATGGCTGCCCAGATGGAAAAATTAGGTTATGACAACGTATTCATCGGAACAGTGGAAGGTGAGCCGGAAGAGACAGCATGTGAGAACGTGATCGCAACAGTAAAAGAAGCAGGATACACAAAAGTGATCCTTCGTCCTTTAATGGTCGTAGCCGGAGATCACGCCAACAACGATATGGCTGGCGATGATGATGATTCCTGGAAGAGCCAGTTTGTTGCAAGTGGAAACTTTGAAAGCGTGGACTGTCAGATCGCAGGACTTGGTGAGATCGATGCGATTCAGCAGATTTATGTAGCACATACCAAAGCAGCCATCGATTCTCTTGGGGATATCGCAACAACAGCATCTGCAGACAGTGATGTCCTTGCAGATGGAACCTACTCTGCAAAATTCGATACCGACAGCAGCATGTTTCATGTAAATGAAGCATATGACGGACGTGGAACACTTACGGTAAAAAACGGAAAAATGACACTCCACATCGTAATGCCATCCCAGAACATTGTAAATCTTTTCTTAGGAACTGCAGAAGATGCACAGAAGGATGGAGCAAAACTGATCCAGCCAACAACAGAAGAAGTTACATACTCTGATGGTTCCAAAGAGGAAGTATATGCTTTTGACGTTCCGGTAGAAGCATTAGATCAGGAGTTTGACCTTGCACTGATCGGAACAAAAGGAAAATGGTATGACCATAAGGTCAGTGTTTCTGATGCAAAAGCGGAGTGAGCTGGTGTAAAAAACAAAATAATATATCTGTAAGTGGAAGCCTGAGATATGGATAACATATGGAAAGGAGCGGTTTGCAGATCATAAAAGAGACGCACAGATTGTTTAGATGAGAGACAATCTGTGCGTTTTTGTTATGATTTTTGATAGACATGCAAATTTGAAATATAAATTTGGAAACAGACATTTCTGGTCGGAGGGATATTACGTATCTACTGTAGGATTGAATGAAGCTACAACAAAGAAATATATACAGGATCAGGAAAAGTATGACATTATGCAAGACAAGTTAAGCGTAAAAGAATACGAAGATCCATTCAAAGCGTAGCGAGAAGAACTAGCCCCTTCAAGGGGCAGATGTAACGCGTTAAGTGCGATAGTGACTTGAACGAAGAGAAAGTCTGATGCGCCTTGAGACGCTGTCTAGTAGCAAGGGCTTATAGCCCGCATCTCGAGCCACCCCTTGTAAGGGTGGTCGCGACTTTGCAAAAATATTGTCATAAAATGGGTAAGTGCCCCTAAACAATTATTCGAAGTTTATACTATCGCAATCGCATAGGTAGAATGCAAACAGATATTTTAGTCGATTCTCAGGTATATCTAAATCTATACCTAATTGTTCCTTTATCTGATGAATGCGATAATTAATGGTATTTCTGTGTACAAACAGTTTGCTTGCAACTAAATTAACGCTTCCGTTGCATTCAAGATATATTCGAAGGGTATTCAGTAATTCGCTATCATTTATTTGTGAAAGTAATTGATGAGCATATTTATAAACATATTTGTCATCAATCGAGAGAGCTATATCATAAAGACCGATGTCAGAAAAATAAAACATGTTTTGTCTTTTTATAATTGAAACTTTTAAAGCTTTATAGGCTTGTATGTAATATTGATGAATAGAATCAATGGATTCAATTTGATTACTTAATCCTATGCTATGATCAGCTGTATGTATGCTTTTGGCCGAACAAATATAATAATAAATATTATCTAGCTCCACTTTCGCAAAATAAAGAATATTTAAAGGCATTTTGCTTGCAGCAATTCGAAACCCGATAAATTGACTAAGAATCTGTTTGTCTTCGCTGGAAGAGGAATGTAAAATACTTCTTAAAAAAACATTGTTTTTTAAGGAAGCAATTTTTTGCTCAGAAATGATCTCATTACAGTATTCCTGCATTATATCAGCTATATGTGTTTCCCAGGGCATTGAAAATATAGGAAAATTATTCTCTTCTCCAAATTCGATAATTCGTGAGGGAACATTTTTAATATACATACCGGTATTAATTATTGCACCACAAGCTCCCTTAATATATGCTTCATTAATTAGGTGATCTAGTTTTTGAGAAGATTTTGTAATAAGACCGGTTGTGATAATAAGCTCTCCACCTCTTATAAAAGAGCTATTATGTACATCATCCAAAAGATATACCCAGGTTATTTTTTTATTTAAAGTTGTAGAAGCTGTCAACAAATCTAAATTGTATGTATAGCGTGTTTTTTGATAAAAAAACTCAAGTGTTAGTGACATGGCAATACCTCCATCATCTAAGTATATCACAATATTATTGTGCTGCAAGCACAAAAAATGCATAAGGAATTATGCTGTATACACTGTAAACTGCAAATAATATGTGTTAAAACATAACTATGATAAAAATTGTCTATGGGGAATAATATAAGGGGAGGTAAGATGCAGAGGATACAACTGATAGCATTGGATTTAGATGGGACGCTGTTAAATGACAGTAAAGAAGTTTCCAACGAAAGTACAGATGCTGTGAGAAAACTTATAAGTCGGGGAATTTACGTTGTTCCAACATCCGGAAGATCTTCAAATGATGAGCTTTTTGTGGAAAAGCTTAAACCACTGGGAATCAAATATTTCATTGGAGAAAATGGCGGAATAATAAAGGACTGTATGGATCAAAAAAATATACGAGTAGTTTCAATGAATTTAATGGAAGCCTTTGATTTAATAAATGAGCTGGAAAAAAAACGAATATTTACTTATTTTGTAAGTAATGAAAAAGTATATTATTCAACAAAAAATATAACTAGTTTTTTAATGAATGCATTTGATGAATTTTTTAAAGTATCAAGTGCGACGGAAGGAAGCTTGACAGATGTTATAAGGGAAAGAAATGTTATTCCTGAGAAAATAGGAACATTATTAAATAGTCCTAACGATGTGAAAAAAATTATGGAGTTGAAGAATAAATATCGGGAACTCTTAATAATGCAATCTAACATATTAGCTGTCGAAGCGTGTTCAAAAGAAACCAGCAAAGGAATTGCTTTAGAGTGGCTATGTGAAAAGTTGGGAATCAATCGGGAAAACGTAGCTGCAATCGGAGATAGTGAAAGCGACATATCTATGCTTAAGTACGCAGGTATCCCTGTTGCAATGGGAAATGCTTTGGAAGAAGTAAAAAAGTATGCAAAGTATGTGATTGATGACAATAATAACGATGGTGTAGGAAAGTTCCTCACAGATATTTATAAGGGAATTCGTTGATACGAAGGTATTTTAATAAATAAAAAACAAAGGTAGCAGAAAGGAGAAAGGTTATGGGAATCTCATTAGCAAGATTAGACAATAGATTGTTACATGGAATAGTAGCTTCCCAATGGACACCAAGGTCTGGAGCAAATCGAGTCATGGTAATTGATGACAAAACAGCCAATACGCCGGCATTAAAGGAGGCAATGAAAATAGGAAAGCCGTCAGGGGTTTCACTATCGATTATCAATAGAGAAACGGCATATACTAATTTTAAAAATGGCAAATATAATGGACAAAAGGTTTTTGTCATATGTAATAATCCACAGATAATTTTAGATCTGATTGAAGATGGAAATGAAATCGAAACTCTGATCCTGGGCGGAACAGATGTTCCTGAAAATACAGAAAGCGTAAAAATTAGCAAAAGAGCTTATGTAAAAAAATCAGATGAACCTGTTTTTAAAAAAATCATGGAAAAAGGAACTAAAATTTTTGTTCAGTATGTTCCAAATGATAAACCAGAGCCATTGGAAAAATATATATAGGGAGGGCAAAATAATGGCAATAGGATTCGTAATTGCAGCGGCTGTTATAGCAGGATTGCAGTATGTAGATAACTATGGTCCCCAGATAATAACAGATAATTATATGTTTTACGCAGTATTGGTAGGTCTTGTTATGGGGGATCCGATGACAGCGCTGATAGTTGGTGCAAGTATACAGTTAATGTCTCTTGGCGTAGCTGCAATCGGGGGATCAAGTGTTCCTAATTATGGAATGGCAGCAGTAGTTGCAACTGCACTTACAATTCATACAGGACAGGATATGTCAGTAGGAATTGCTGTTGGTATAGCAGCTGGTGCATTAGGGGTTCAGCTGGATGTAATTGCAAAGATTCTCAATGGATATGTTGTAAGAAAAGCACAGAATTATTGCATGGAAAAGAAATTTAAAAAAATGGAGAGAATCCTTTATTTGGGACCAATTTTATTTTTCTTAAGTGCAGCTGTACCAACGTTTATTATTTTGGCATTTGGTGAAAATGTGACGGACTTTATAGTTAATTCAATGCCGGCATGGTTTACAGGTGGATTGTCAATAGCATGTGGAATGTTACCTGTTATTGGTATTGGAATGCTACTTACATACATGCCTACAAAGAAATATATTGGTTTTGTAGCAATCGGATTTGTGCTGGTTGCATATATGAACCTGAGCGTACTGCCTGTAGCTATTGTGGGAGCTGCAGTTGCATATGAATACTATAAGAGACAGGCTGCTTCAACAACCGAAACAGTTGCTGTGGAAGGGGGCTTCGATGAAGATGAGTAATAGAACACCAGTATTAACAAAAAAAGATTTAAGACGCTGTGCATTAAGATCCTGGATTAATGTAAATTTATTCAATTACGAAACACAGCTTGGAGGAGCAGTAGTATTTGCAGAGGCAAAGGCGTTAAGAAAAATTTATCCTGATGATGACGATTATCGGAAAGCCATGCTAAATCAGTTTAAGTACTACAATACAATGCCATATTTCCATGGATTACTTTTAGGTGCAGGATTAGCAATGGAAGATAAAGATGGACTTGAAGCATTAGATGCAGTCCAGTCACTTAAAGTAGCACTAATGGGACCTTTGGCTGGTGTAGGTGATTCTTTAGGATGGATATTATTACCTACAATATTTGGTTCAATAGCAGGATATATGGGAACACAAGGTAATCCAATCGGTTTAATTATATGGTGTGTATTGTATGTAATGTTTTACATTTGGAGACTGTCATGGTGGAATTATGGCTATAAGCTGGGAGCAAGCTTTATTTCAGCAATAGGAAGTAAACTCAATGCATTTACTGAAAGTGCGTCAATTTTAGGATTGTTTGTAGTCGGCGCAATGATACCAAGTGTAGTGACAATGACAACAGGACTGAATTTTAATTACGGTGATGTATCCATGAACATACAGACAGATATTTTGGATGCAATATTACCTTGTATGTTACCACTTGCACTGACGGTAGTGATTTATAGGCTGCTGAAAAAAGGTGTAAAACTGACATATATAATTTTAGGATTATTAGTTATTGGCTGCATTGGCGCTGCCACTGGGCTATTGGTATAACAGACAGAGATCTTTCCCACATTGAAATATAATATTTCTTTGTGGGAAATTTCTTACAGATGATAATTTATTGAATTCGAGAGAGGAATTATGGTTAGATATATTTTTGCATCGCATTATAGAATGGCAGATGGGTTAAAGGAAACAATAGAATTTTTGACATCAGTAAAAGAAAACGTATATGCGGTTTCTACATATGTTACCGAGAATTATAATATCGAAGAGGAAATAAAGAAGATTTTCGATAACTTTACTGAAGAAGATAAAGTTGTTGTAATGACAGATATGTTAGCAGGAAGTGTAAACCAAAAATTTATTCCATACATGAGTGAAAATGTATTCTTGATTACAGGTATCAATGTACCTCTTGCAATGGAAATTGTGTTATTGCCGGAGGAGTGCATAAACAAAGAAGAAATATCAAATTGTGTTGAATCAGCAAGAGAAGCGATGCAATTTGTTAATGAATTAAGTTTGGATACAGACGAAGATGATGAATAAGTCTGGGAAAGGAATGTATTATGGTTCAGGTATCAACGAGTACGACAGACATAACACCAAAGGATGCGTATCTGCCATGTTTTGTGAGTGGAAATCCTTTAAGAAGCGAAAAGACAAATAAAATACATGATCGTTTTGAGTGTACCGTAATAGTACTGAAAATAAATAAAAAGTTAATGGTATGGGGAGAAATAGATATAATTGAAATAGATTTTAAATTAGCAGATGCGATGAGAAAATCTATAGAGAAAATGTATGATGTACCATATGATAACATAATAATAGGTACAATTCATACCCATACAGGTCCTGAAACATTAGAAGAAAATGCATTCGGAATGGAAGAAGTAAAAGTTGTTCCTGGGTATAGGGAATTTTTAATCAGAAAGTTTGAAGAAACAGTGGGTGAGTGCTTTCATAAAGGCTTCACTGAAGTTACACCTTACGTCAGAAATACAGTGATTTCCGGATTATATGGAAATCGAAACGGTAAGGGAAAGATTGAAGATAAGAACATATTAGAAATTAAGTTTTTAGATCAGAATAATAAGATCGTTGCAGGATGTTTTAATATCGCGTGTCATGCAACTGTAAATGATCCGATGAGTCTTGAGATGACAACAGATATTATTGGATACTTAAGCAGAGCGATAGAAAAAGAATGGGGCGTTTCTCCACTTATGATGCAGGGAGCAAGTGGAGATATGGGAAATAGACAATATAGACAAAGTGCAGGATTCGAAGAAATTAAACGGTTAGGGGACGCAATCATCGAACAATTGAAAGTATCGGGAGATTATAAACCAGTGACATTTTCTGATATTAAAATAGATAAGTATCATTATTTAGATGAATTTGATAAGAGTGATGATGCTATGGAAAAGCTGAAAAGAGAAATAGATGAAGATGAAGAAAAATTGAAAAGTGAAAAAAACTTTGATCAGAGGAAACTGTTAATAAGTGGCTTAACCTTTTTGAGACAACAGTATAAGCAAAGGCATGTGAAGAATGAATTTGATGCATCTATAATAAGGCTTGGAGATTTGGAAATATGTCAGATACCGGCTGAACTGTTCTCGTGTTTTGGATTGCAAATAAAAGCAGCAAGTAAAGCCAGATATTGTATCATATGGGGATACACAAACGGAATGGTAGGATATATGGTGAAGGCAGAAGAATATGAAACCTGTTATGAAGGAAGAAGCACTACATTCCGGCAAGGAGAACCGGAAAGAGTAACGGAGAATTTGGTTGAATTAATGAAAAAACATTGTGAGTAACTATTTATATGTATGGACTCCGAAGATTTCTTCGGAGTCCAATCTTTTGAATCTGAAAGGAAATATATGTTAAAAAGCAGAAAAGGACAATTCTATATAATTATGTCAGCCATGCTGTTTGGGATAATGCCCTTTTTAACCAAAACAGCGTATAACAATGGCAGCAATGCGTATGCAGTTGTATTCTGGAGATTTTTGTGGGCAAGTATATTTATGGCTGTAATTATAAAAAAGTTTTATGCAAAAAATATACTATTAAGCAGAGATAAAATGCTTAAAATAGTTGTGCTATCTATTTTTTATGGAATTACACCTATTTTACTCTATGTTTCGTATAATTACATAGATTCCGGACTGGCAACGTCATTACATTTTACATATCCTATTGCTGTTATGATCATTATGGCAGTAGCTTTTAAGGAAAAGATGGGGAAAAGAAAAGTTTTGTGTGCGATAGTTTGCATAATGGGGGTAATCATGTTATATTCCCCAGAAAAGCATGCAGGAGTGAAGGGAATGACTTTGGCAGTAATTTCAGGAATTGTATACTCGCTATATGTTATATTCCTGGAAAAATTCAAGTTAAATGCCGAATCTGCAATAATAATCTCATTTTGGTTATGTTTTTTTACGGCAATAGAGACAGGAATATTTTCGGTATTAATTGGGAAATTCCGAGTTGCCGGAAGTCTGCAAGAACTATTAGCTGAAATATGTTTAGCTTTCTTTTCCACCGTGATAGCATTGGTATTGTTTCAAAAAGGAACTTTTTTGTGTGGTGCAGTAATGGCATCACTACTGAGTACATTTGAACCGTTGACCGGGGTTGTGATAGGGTGGATTGTTTTTAAAGAGAAAATGACATTGAAGCTTGGAATTGGAATATTATTAATTCTATTTTCAACAGTTTTAGTTGCTTTACCGGTAAAAGAAAAAAAGAGAATATAAAAATATTCAAATGTTTTTAAAACAGAAACATTTGAACAATAACGAAAGTACTTTTTGACTGGAAAATTTTCAAGAGCCGGGCTTTGCAAAGCCCGGCTCTTAGTGTTATGGCTTTAGCCAGTTGAGGGCATTGGAGTTTTTCGTGTTCCGAAAAATGGAGATGCCCGAAACACAAAACCCACTTGCTATGCGGGTGGAGTCAATTTGCTTATAGCAAAAAATCACCTTTTCGTTACAATAGAGTTGTTCAGGCACTATCGTAGAAAGGAAAAGGTGATTTAATGGCAAATAAAAACAATGATCTAGCACATACAAAATGGATGTGTAAATATCACATTGTCTTTACTCCAAAGTATAGACGAAAAATAATTTATAATCAATAAAAAGTAGATATTAGGGATATTCTGAAACAGTTATGTTCGTATAAAGGTGTGGAAATAATAGAAGGACATCTTATGCCAGATCATATTCATATGTTGGTAAGTATTCCGCCAAAATATAGCATTTCATCATTTATGGGATATCTAAAAGGAAAATCTGCACTTATGATTTTTGATAGACATGCAAATTTGAAATATAAATTTGGAAACAGACATTTCTGGTCGGAGGGATATTACGTATCTACTGTAGGATTGAATGAAGCTACAACAAAGAAATATATACAGGATCAGGAAAAGTATGACATTATGCAAGACAAGTTAAGCGTAAAAGAATACGAAGAGTGTTCCGTGGAAAATATTTGTGCGAATTAAAAAGCCTGTGGAATGATTCAAAGCTTGAGTTTCATGGTACAGCGGAGAAATATCAAAACCACTATTGCTTCAAAGAACTTCTCGATGAGTGCTATAAAAAAGGCTGGGTTGCTTATTGTAAGGAAACATTTAATGGAGCACAGTCAGTCATAAATTATCTTGGGAAATATACTCACAGGATAGCAATCAGTAATCATCGGATCAAGTCCATGACGGAAGCAACTGTTACATATGCTGTAAAAGACTATAAAAACAAAGGTCAGTGGAAAGAGAAAACAGTTCCGGGCGAGGAATTCATCCGTCGATTTTTAATGCATGTTCCTCCAAAACGTTTTGTCAGAATCCGGCACTATGGTTTGCTGTCGTGCCGAAACAAGAGCAAAAAGATGACGCACTGTAGAAATCTGCTTGGATGTAAAAAATATATTTCTGCATTGAAAAATCGAAGTG
>OGCM01001075.1_pt1 | contig 36003 bp, 25 predicted proteins | sample 1570151 | NCBI WGS metagenome assembly OGCM01 (sample SAMEA4370582, study PRJEB24528) | human gut metagenome
CTGAAAAGGTCGCGCTGAACCCCACCGTGACAAAGATGGTCATTGAAGCCCCGCTGATCGCCAAAAAGGCAAAGCCGGGTCAGTTCATCATTGTCCGCCCGTTTGAGGACAGCGAGCGCATCCCCCTGACGGTCGCCGGTTACGACCGCGAGGCCGGTACCGTGGAGATCATCTTCCAGATCGTCGGCGGCACCACCATGGAGCTGAACAGCCTGAACGTGGGCGACAGCGTCCACGACTTTGTGGGCCCGCTGGGCCGTGCCACCGAGGTGGAAGGCCTGAAGAAGGTGTGCGTGGTCGGCGGCGGCGTGGGCTGCGCCATTGCCCTGCCCATTGCCAAGGAACTGCACGATCAGGGCTGTGTGGTGCACAGCGTGATCGGCTTCCGCAACAAGGATCTGCTGATCCTGGAGGACGAGTTCAAGGCCTGCAGCGACGAGCTGCGCATCATGACCGATGACGGCAGCTACGGCACCAAGGGTGTGGTCACCGCCGCACTGGACGAGCTGGTGGAAGCCGGCAACCAGTACGACCTGGTCATCACCATCGGCCCGCTGATCATGATGAAGTTCGTGGTCAAGACCTGCCAGAAGCACGGCCTGAAGAGCATCGTTTCCATGAACCCCATCATGATCGACGGCACCGGCATGTGCGGCGGCTGCCGCCTGACCGTGGGCGGCCAGACCAAGTTCGCCTGCGTGGACGGCCCCGACTTTGACGGCGACCTGGTGGACTTTGACGAGGCCATGGCCCGCGGCACCATGTACCGCCCGTTTGAGGCACACGCCCGTGAGGCAGCCTGCAATCTGTTCAAGACTCAGGAGGGAATGTAAGATGGCTTTCAATATGGATCCCAAAAAGTGCCCCATGCCCACCCAGGACCCCAACGTCCGCAACAAGAACTTCAAGGAAGTTGCTCTGGGCTACACCGAAGAAATGGCCATCAATGAGGCCAAGCGCTGCATCCACTGCAAGAACAAGCCCTGCCAGTCCGGCTGCCCGGTGGGCATCGACATCCCCGAGTTCATCGCACATGTGGCCGAGGGCGACTTTGAGGCCGCTTATCAGGTCATCAACCGCTCCTCTTCCCTGCCCGCTGTCTGCGGCCGTGTCTGCCCGCAGGAGAGCCAGTGCGAGGGCAAGTGCACCCGCGGCATCAAGAACGAGCCCGTGGGCATCGGCCGCCTGGAGCGCTTTGTGGCTGATTGGCACCGCGAGAACGTGCACACCGCACCCGTCGTGCCGGAGTGGAACGGCCACAAGGTGGCCATCATCGGTGCAGGCCCTGCCGGCCTGACCGCTGCAGGCGACCTGGCCAAGCTGGGCTACAAGGTGACCGTGTACGAGGCCCTGCATGTGGCCGGCGGCGTGCTGATGTACGGCATCCCCGAGTTCCGTCTGCCCAAGGCCATCGTGCAGCAGGAGATCGACGGCCTGAAGAAGATGGGCGTTGACTTTGAGTGCAACATGGTCATCGGCAAGGTGCTGACCATCGACGAGCTGATGGGCGAGTACGGCTACGAGGCCGTGTTCGTTGGCTCCGGTGCCGGTCTGCCCCGCTTTATGGGCATCCCCGGCGAGAGCCTGAAGGGCGTGTACTCCGCCAACGAGTTCCTGACCCGCTCCAACCTGATGAAGGCTTATCTGCCCACCAGCAAGACCCCCATCCGCACCGGCAAGAAGGTTGCCGTCGTGGGCGGCGGCAACGTGGCCATGGACGCTGCCCGCAGCGCCATGCGTCTGGGTGCCGAGACCGTGTACATCGTCTACCGCCGCGGCATGGCCGAGCTGCCCGCCCGTAAGGAAGAGGTGGAGCACGCCGAGGAAGAGGGCATCATCTTCAAGACCCTGTGCAACCCCGTGGAGATCCACCCGGACGAGAACGGCTTCGTCAAGTCCATCACCTGCGTGGAGATGGAGCTGGGCGAGCCCGATGCTTCCGGCCGCCGCCGCCCCATCGAGAAGAAGGGCAGCGAGTTTGAGCTGGACGTGGACACCGTGATCATGAGCCTGGGCACCAGCCCCAACCCGCTGATCCGCTCCACCACCCCCGGCCTGGAGACCAACAAGCACGGCTGCATCGTCACCGACGGCGACGACGGCAAGACCAGCCGTGACGGCGTGTACGCCGGCGGCGATGCCGTGACCGGTGCCGCCACCGTCATCAAGGCCATGGGCGCCGGCAAGGCTGCCGCCAAGGCCATCCACGAGTACATCCAGAACAAGTAATTTCTGCCAAGTCAAAACCACCGGCTGAGCCGGTGGCTTGAGTAAGCCCTAGAAGGGCATCTTACTGGCAAAGCCCCTGCAAGGGGCCACGAGCAAGCATCTTTCATCTGCATTACTTGCCCTACCGCTCTAACGAGCAGTATCATAAAGTGCATCTTCTAAGATGACAATTTCTTTGTCATCTCGCTTCGCTCGAATCTTGTAGCTAAAGCATTTTTACTCCACCAGCTTAGCTGGTGGTTGTCGCTCGCTCAAGCTACTCAACGGCGCAAATCCCCTGTTTCCTTTGGGAAACAGGGGATTTTTCCTTTTTTAGGAAGCCTAGACAGATTATCTATATTTCATTTACAATTCGTCCCACTTTATGGTATACTATTTCCATCTTACGAAAGCACCAGGGGCTGCCGCAGCCCTTGCTCTGTTTGCAGGAGGTGTGCCCCATGCACTCGTTATTGTTCCTGGTCCTGATCCTGGACGCTCTCATCGCCATTTCCTCGATACTGAACCTGGTAAATATGGTCCGGGTCAACCTGCTGGTGGAAGAAAAGCAGGCCCAGGCCCTTACGGTGCAGCTGGTGCGAGTGTGCAAGACAAGCGCTGGCAAGGGTGGGCTGCTGTCCTCCTGGTTTGGGGTGTACGCCTGCCCCGGGGAGATCGGAACTGGTGAGTTTACCTCCACCAACCCCTACGGCAGCCCAGAGGCCGTGCCCAAAGCCACCACCGTGGTGCCCATGAAGGCCTCCGGGGTGCTGGAGCACTGCGATATCGGAGCCCACCTGGGCCGTCGTCTGGTGCCGCTGTGGCTTACGGCAGGAGGCTTTTCTCTGCTGCTGGCAGCGTTTATCCGCCTGTAAGGCATTTTCTCTGGACTTTTCGGCGTAGTGCCGACGGCCTGCCTGCTGACCCACAGGCGGACCGCCAGCACAGCGCCGGGAAAATATAAGTATAAAGGAAGGCAATTATGGAACTACTGAAACTACTTGGCATTGTCATCGTCATCGCTGGCTTTGCACTGAAGCTGGACTCCATTCTGGTCATTCTGGTGGCAGCCGTTGTGACTGCACTGGTTGGCGGTCTGGGCCCGGTCACCCTGCTGGAAACGCTGGGCAGCACCTTTGTGGCAAACCGCAGCATGGCCATCTTCATCATCGTGATGCTGGTCACCGGCACGCTGGAGCGCAACGGCCTGCGTGAAGCAGCCGCTGCCCTGATCGGCAAGTTCAAGGGTGCCACCTCCGGCCTGGTCATCGGCATCTACGGCGTGATGCGCTCGATCTTTGCAGCCTTCAACGTGGGCTTTGGCGGCGTGGCCGGTTTCGTGCGCCCCGTCATCATGCCCATGGCCGAAGGTGCCATTGTAGCACAGGGCTATGAGCCCAATGAGGAGCATGTCGAGGAGCTGAAAGGCATGGCTTCCGGCATGGAGAACATCACCTGGTTCTTCGGTCAGGTCCTGTTCGTGGGCGGCTCCGGCGGCCTGCTGGTGCAGAGCACTTTGGCCGGCCTGGGCATCGAGGTGGAGCTGGCCCAGCTGGCTGCCATCGAGATCCCCGTGTGCATCATTGCCACTGTGGTCGCCATCGTATTCTATGTGATCAAGGATCGCAAGATGATCCAGAAGTACTATAAGTAAGGGAGGACAGAAGAATGAGCTTTTTTATGAGTGCTGATTACAGCCTGTCCACCAAGGTTATGGAGATCATCTACTTTATCATCGGCCTGCTGTGCATCTACTGCGGCGTGAAGAACCTGAAGGATAAGGAGAACCCGGAACCCGTGGGCACCTTTATCTTCTGGGCCGTGCTGGGCGTCGTGCTTGCCCTGGGCCGCTGGCTGCCCTCTCTGGTGAGCGGCATCCTGGTGGTGGTGATGTGCATCCCCGCCATCCTCAAGAAGGTCAAGAAGGGCGCTGTCTCTGCTGCCACCAAGGCCGAGACCGAGGCTACCTATGAGAAGATCGGCATGAAGATCTTTGTCCCCACCCTGAGCATCGGCATGCTGGCCGTCATCTGCGCCATCACCGGCATGGGCATCGGCCTGTCCGCCCTGAACGGCGTGGCTCTGGGCGTTCTCGTGGCCATCATCCTGCTGATGATCATGAACCGCGACAACAAGCCCTCCACCTTCCTGAACGATTCCGAGCGCATGCTGTCCACCGTGGGCCCCCTGTCCATGCTGCCCATGCTGCTGGCCTGCCTTGGCTCCGTCTTCACCGCTGCCGGTGTCGGCGATGTGATCTCTGACCTGGTCAGCCACATCATCCCCGAGGGCAATGTGAACGCCGGTATCGTGGTGTACGCCATCGGCATGATGCTGTTCACCATGATCATGGGCAACGCCTACGCCGCCATCACCGTGATGACCGTGGGCATCGGCTACCCGTTCGTGCTGGCCCACGGCGCAAACCCGGTGGTCATCGGCATGCTGGCTTTGACCTGCGGCTTCTGCGGCACCCTGTGCACCCCCATGGCTGCAAACTTCAACACCGTGCCCGTGGCACTGCTGGATATGAAGAAGCCCATGGGCGTCATCAAGAATCAGGTTCCTGTCGCCATCATCATGATGGTGGTCCAGATCGTGATGATGATCCTCCTGAAGTGATTTTTTTGTTAGATCGAGTGATTCAATGGAACAGGCAATTCAGCACGGAGCCGATATCATTATTCGCGACTGGGTCCGGCTCCGTGCAGGCGAACGCATCCTGATCGTATCCAGCCAGAAGTATGCTGTCGAGGTGGCAGCCATGCAGCAAGCCGCACAGGCGGTGGGCAGCGTGGCAGATGTTTTGATGCTGGACGACCTGCACGAGCAGGTGGGCCAGTATTTCGATGACCGCGAGGACGCCTTTGACCCCTACAACGCCGTGATCGGTGCTGCCGAGTATTCCCTCATCACCACACGGGCCGTCAAGCGGGTCATCGCCCGCCGCAACCGGTTTTTGTCGCTGCCGCTGAGCACCAGCAATGGGCAGTCACTGCTGAGCTACGACTTCCTGAACATGAGCCTGCCCAAAAGCAGGATCATGGCCAGCATCATCATGGCCTGCTACCAGAACGCCAGCCACATCCATGTGAACACGGAGCTTGGCACGAACCTGGATTTCAACATCGAGGGGCGTGTGCCCGGCTTCTTCAACGGCTGCTGCCACGACGGCAAGGGTCTTTCCTCTGCCAGCGTGGAAGTGTATGTGGCACCGGTGGAGAGCGACACCAACGGCACCCTGATCCTGGACGGCTCCATGGGCTATATCGGCATCGTGGACAGCCCCGTGCGGGTGGAGCTGCGCGGCGGCCGCATCGTGGAGATCGAGGACAATGCCAGCGGCAGGCGGCTCAAGCAGTTTCTGGCCCGCTTCCACGACCCGGAGAACATGGTGGTGGCGGCGGAGTTCGGCATCGGGCTCAACACCCACTCCCGCTGTGCAGGCAACTGCTACATCGAGGACGAATCCACCTATGGCACCTTCCACATCGGGTTCGGGCGCAACATCGCGCTGGGCGGTGTGCAGGATGCTTCCGGCCATTACGATCTGGTCACCCACGCTCCCTGCATCTATGTGGACAACCGCATGATCATGGATCACGGACAGCTCACCGTTCTGGAGCCGTCCATTTATATCTGAGAATCGAGGCTTTTTACTATGAAGATTCTGCTCACTGGTTTCGACCCCTTTGGCGGCGAGACCGTCAACCCCGCTTTTGAGGCGGTAAAGCTGCTGCCCGACACCATCGCCGGTGCCGAGATCGTCAAGCAGGAAGTGCCCACCGAGTTCATCCGTGCCGGTGAGGTGCTGGAAGCTGCCATTCAGGCAAACCAGCCCGATGTGGTCATCTGCATCGGGCAGGCCGGCGGCCGCTCCGCCATCACCCCGGAAAAGGTGGCCATCAACCTGATGGACGGCCGCATCGCCGACAACGCCGGTTATCAGCCCATCGACGTGACCATCCAGGAGGACGGCGAGACCGCCTACTTCACTTCTCTGCCCGTGAAGGCCATGGTGCAGAACATCAAGGACGCAGGCATCCCCTCCGCCCTGTCCTACACTGCAGGCTCCTATGTGTGCAACTACCTGATGTACACCCTGCTGTACCTCATCGACAGGAAGTACCCCAACATCCGGGGCGGCTTCATCCATGTGCCTTACGCCATGGAGCAGGTGGTCAACAAGCCCCTGGGCACCCCCAGCATGGACCTGCACCAGATCGCCCGCGGCCTGGAGAAGGCCGTGGAGGCCGTTGTGAAGAACGACGCCGACCCGGCTGTGAACATGGGCACCACCCACTGAGCATCCCCGCAGAGCCCTTCAAGGCACCCGCTGTGCATCCGCATGGCGGGTGCTTTTTTTGTAATGTTTCTCATGCAGAGTGCAATCGCGTGGGGCAGGCCCGATGGCTTTTGCAAGCGGCATCGCCGCCGGGGTCGCTCCGCTGGGCCAGAGGGTGAGAGGGGTGTTTCGACTCCCCCCTCTCTCCCTCTGGACACCCCTCTCCCCGCAACGAGAAAGGGGCTGCTCGCCCCTTTCAGCCCCCAAAGAAGTAGGCTCCACCCGAAAATACTGAAGATTCACGCCTGTTCGGCGTGAAGATCTTTTAACCGTATTTTCGGCTTCCACCGATTGGAACGCCCCTCAGTCGCTGCGCGCCAGCTCCCCGGTGAGGAGCGTTGCCGTAAAAGACATTTGATTTGCTGCGCTTTGGCCGCAGGCCAACAGCAGCCGATGCCACTTCCCGTAACGCCCTCTCCCGTGAAAAAGCAAATCCGGCGGGGCCGCAGCCCTGCCGGATTTGCATAATCTAAAATAATTTTTCTGCTATTTATGCCCAGAGCAACGCGGAGGGCATTCTAAATCGTTTGCCTTCCAGAGAACAGGCCACTTTCCTTAACGCCCATCCGTGAAAAAACAATCCCGGAAAATCCGCAGATTTTCCGGGATTGCATATCTTTAAAAATAATTTTCCGCTGATATTGCCAGAGCAAAGCGGAGGCAATTCCAAATCGTCCTGCTTACTCCGTGATCCGCCCTGCCGCGCTGGTCTCCAAGGCCGGGTAACCGGTGCGGGTGCAGCGCACGGCGCACCGGGCGCGGCCGCCGGTGGTGCAGGTGAACAGGGTCAGGTCCCAGGCGTCCTCGTCGCTGGCCGTGATCATCTTGTCGATGTCGGTGGGCTGGATGGTCTCCACGTTGGACACCTCATAGCTCCAGCGCTGGCCATCCATGTCGGTAAAGTACACCTCGCTGCCCAGGGCCAGCCACTTGATGGGGCTGAAGTGCTTGGCGTAGTTGTGGGCGCAGACCACCATGTTGTCGGCGTAGGTGGAGCCGCTGTAACGGCCCGGGGCCACCTTGAGGCCCGCATAGCTCCACTCGCTCATCACGGGCAGTTCCAGCCCGATGGACGGGATGGACAGGTAGCCGATGTAGCCCCAGCCGTCGATGTCGGTGACGGTCATCTCCTGCTCCGGGTCCAACTCCGGCTGGATCTCTTCTTCGGTGTTGTCCTCAATGGTCTCGGTCAGGGTCTCTTCCAGCTTGCCCAGGGCGTCCTGCGAAGCCTTGTCGGCGCGGTTGGCGTCCCACTGGTTATAGCCCAGCAAGGCCAGTGCGCCCAGAATGAGCAGGATGCCCACGATCATGCAGGCGCGGCCGATCTTCTGCTTTGTGTTCATGCCAGCATCTCCTTCCGGTCCAGCACCCAGCCGACGGCAAACAGCAGCACGCCGCTGCAGGCCATGAACGGGATGGGCCAGTTCAGCTGGCCGCTCTGGGGCAGTGCATTGCCGTCCGGGCGGCCCGGCGCCACCGGGTTGTCCGGGTTGCCGGGGGCCACGGGGTTGTCCGGGTTGCCGGGGTTCACCGGGTTATCCGGCGTACCGGGCGACACCGGGCGGTTGGGGTCGTTGGGATCCACCGGCATGTCCGGGTTGTCCGGCTCATCCGGGGTGCTGGGCTGGGTGGGCTTGTCCGGTTCCGAGGGCTTCTCCGGCTCGGACGGTTTGCCCGGTTCCGAAGGCGTGCTGGGAGTTTCCGGTTCGGGCGGGGTCACCTCCTGCGTGGGCGCGCCCACCTTGGGGGTGGCGTCCACGGTGTAGAGCCAGCCGCTTTCGTCCGCCATGGGCAGCGACACCAGGAAGGAATTGATGGCCTCGTAGCCCTTGGAGTTCTCGGTCTGCACCACGAGGTACAGGCCCAGCGGCAGCGCGTCAAAGGAGACGGTGCCCTGCTCGCTGATCTTATGGGTGGTGCCGGCGGCGCGGGCGGGCAGCTTGGCTTCCAGCCTGGAAGCCAGCGTGCTGTCCGTCAGGTCGCCCAGCGCGATGCCGCAGCCCGTAAAGTCGGCGGTGTACACAAAGTGCAGGTCGCCGTTGGTGCGGGCCACGTCCGCCACCTTGTACACGGTGAGTGCGCCGCCCCGCAGGGGGACGTCGTTCTGGTGGTCGTACAGGGTCACGTCCATGCTGCCGGTGCGGCTCAGGTCGATGTTGGCGCTGGCCGCGGGGGCTGCCAGCGCGGGCAGTGCACAGCACACGGCCATGCACAGCGCCAGCAGAAGAGCGGCAAACCGGTTGTTTTTGTTTTGTTTCATGGCTGCTCACTCCTCCTCGTTTTGTTTCCGTTTGCGGACCAGCAGCAGGGCTGCTGCAGCGGCCAGTGCGCCGCCCAGCACCCCGAAGGGTGCCGTGCCCATGCCGCCGGTGGACGGCAGCTCGTAGCCGGTGTAGACGTAGTTCTGCACCGTGATATTGCCGGTCTGGACTCCATTGTTGTCAATATACACGTTCCAGTTGCCGGTGGTCTCTTCCTCCACCAGGTAGTGGTACGCATTGCCGTTCTCGTCCTTCAGGGGCAGCTTGTCCCCCGACTCGGACCAGGTCCACGCCGGTGCGGTCAGGTCGGCTTCGGCAAACAACGTTCTGTCCTTGTCATTGTCGGTGTACTGCCAGACCTTGATGCGGATGCTGTCCACCGCCGGTTCCACCGGCTGTTTGGTATCCTGGTCCAGCCAGAGCTTGCTGACGGTCAGGTTGCTGTACACGTTGCTGTATTCGGCGGTCGTGGTGCCGGCATCGCTGCCCACCTGCACATTGCGGTTCAGGTCCACCGTCTCACCGTCCACAGTCAGGGTCGTGGTGCCATCGGCCTGGCCGGTCGCCTTTGCAAAGGCCTGCTGCTCGTTCTCCGCGCTGGCGTTCTTGCGGAACAGCAGGTAGTGCGGGGTGGCATCCAGCTGATAGTCCGTGGGTGCTTTGGTCTCCACGAGCTTATACAGCACGTCCGGTTTCAGGCAGCTTGCAGTCTCACTATCCAGCACAGCCAGACTGGCCTGACCGTTTTCGTCCGTGGTCAGGGTGCCCGTGCCGTTGCCGGTCCACGGGACGAACCGCCCGCTTACCGTATCGTACTGGGAAATGGTGAACTCCGCGCCCTTCAGCGACACGCCGGAGTAGCTGTCCTTCTTGCGCAGCACGAACTGTGCGGTGGTGGCCGTTGCATCCGCATTGACCTGGTAGGTGATGCCGCTGTCGCTGGATTCGCTGCCGTTGCTCAGGGTCACGGTGTTGCTCACCTGGTAGCTGGCGGCAGCACTGCCATCCTTCACACTGCAGTCATACACAAGGATCAGGGCCACCATATTGGGGATCTGCATATGGAGCCAGCCGCCCTTGTCCGCTTCCAGGATGCGGTAAAGATCGCGATCCACTTCCTGGCCGAGGATCACGCCTTCTGTTTCGTCGTAAGCGTAATAATACAACTTGACCGAGTTGATATCGCCGGTGGCGATGGCACCATTGGTGGTGCTGATGTTATCCCACAGCTCGATCTTCTCCGCTTTGGTCTGCCCGGCCGACAGATCATCGCCGGCCGGGTTGATGACCACCTGATAGTGCAGCTTCCGGTCGTTGCCGGAGTCCTGCCAGCCGGTCTTTTTCACCTGCTCCACCTTGCGGGTCACGGTGGTGGTGGTGGTCTCGGTCAGCTTGCCCCAGGTGGCGCTGTTCGTATAGGTCAGCTCGCCCACCGAGGGGTTCTTCCAGCGGGGATCGTCGCTCACGCTCACTTTGTACTGGATGCGGATGCGGTGTTCCTTCCCCGACTTGTTGTAGTTGCTGATTTTAATGGTGAGCTTCCGGGTAGTTTTGTCATACTCTGCCGTCGCCCAGTCTACATTTTTACCGCTGATCTTTACAAAATCGCCCTCATCCAGCGCGATCTTGACATTATCCACCTTGAAGCCGACGTTTTCCGGCAGGGTGTCGGTAACCGTGATCTCGTCCCTATCATCGGCGGAGGTCTGCACCACCAGCTGATAGTGGAGGTTTTTGCCGTCGAGTTTACTGTACTGGTAGGTCTGGTCTCCGCTTTGGTAACCAGATTCGTCCTGATCGCTGTTCGCCGACACCCGTTTTTCAAAGCTCTTGTAGCTGTGGTAGGTGTCCTCTGCCGAAGCCTTGCCGTTCACGCCGTCGATATGGATGGTGTTCTTATAGGTCCACACCTCACCGGTGGGCACATCGTCCCGCTCCTCATGGGTGGGGATGCCGGTCACCGAGATGCTGCGCACGGGGTTCTGGCCGTCCCCGGCTTTCACATGGATGCTGAAGCTGCGCACACGGGTGCGCGAGTCACCTGCGTTTACCTGTTCTGTGCCGTCTCTGTCGGCGTAGTAAGTCATCTCGATGGTGTTGCCCGCCACGTCAGCCTGCGCATAGGTCAGCTTCGTGTTGTCGAGCATGGTCAGGGTCAGATTGGCCTTGATGGCGTCATCCAGCTCTTTTGCAATGGCATAGTGGGTGTCCTCTTTTGTCTCGCCTTGGTCGTTCTCAGCGTCGGCCAGCACATCCCACAGGGTAAACTCCGCTTCACCGGCCTTGTTGGTGGCCGAGAGGTTCCAGGTGGGCGTCTCGCCCCTGGTGGCAATGGATTTGCTCAGGCTCCAATCGCCCTTCCCGATGTTCACAGTATCCGAGGCCTCAAAGGTATGGTTGCTCTTGGTCAGGATCTGTGCCTTGTTGGTCACCGAGCCGCCGCCGATGGGGGTGGTGGTCTCAAAGGTGATCTTCAGCTCTGTTCCACTATAATCCGCCGGGATGGTATAGCCGTTTTGCAGAAAATTCTCTGCCGATATCGTATCGTTGCCTACCTTTACATCCCCTACGATTTTCACACCGTCTGGCAAGTCATCTGTGATCTTGCAGCCCTGCAGGAGATAGGGCCCCAGGAAAGAATGGGGTACCTTTACAGTGATCGTCCACTGGATGCGGCCTGTTTTGGGGTCGTACTCGCCTTTCTTCTCAATGCGAGAGGTTTTACATGTGTACCATGCGTCAGCCGCATCTTTTACATTGCGCCCTGCCTCGGCTTTCGCCGTGTTGTTGATGATAGCGACGCCGTTGGGCATCTTGTCAAAGTCCGCATAGTTCCGCTGAACGTCGTAGTTCCAGATGTACTTCTCTCCGGCCTCCAATGCAGGCAGCGGAGCAAGGACCACCTGGGGGTTGCCGTTGCCGTCGGTTTTCAGTTCATGCGCAGGGACGTCAATCTCCGTTTTTGTGCCCGAAGCATCCACCTTGTAAAGTTTAAAGGAGTCTACCAGATATTTGCCGCCCTTCAGGTAGTCGCTACGGTTTTCGCCATTCCTATTCGTGTTCAGGGTATCCGTAAGGATCACCGGGTCTTTGGTGCCGTTGGTGGTCTCCACCGTCACCTTGTAATTATTTACAAAGGTGCCGTCCTTACGGTCCGTAATCAGCGGAGACCCACTCCCTTTGCTGATCTTTATATCTGCCGTTTTCTTCTTGATGGTCAGGATGCAGTCGTCCTTGAATTTGATCTCCTTCTCGTCCTCAAAGTTGTCGGCGCTCGCCGTAACGGCGGCCTTGAAGGTACCGGTGAATGGCAGGCTGACCTTGTCGTCGGTGCCGATGAACTTTTTGTCCGTAAAGGTCAGGGTCACTTTGCCGTCGGTGTCAACGGTGAAGCTGCCCACGACCTTTGCATTGCCGGCCTTGTCCTTGTCGGACTCATCCACGATGTTGCCCGTCACCACATCCGGCATGGGCAGGCCTTTGGGCAGCTGGTAGGTCAGGGTATTGTTGGTGGGCGTCAGCACACCGGGTTTCACGGTATACTTCAGGTTCACGCGGACGTGGGTGCCGCTGTCCACGGTCACGCTGCCCGCGCCGATAGACGTCCATGTTTTTCCGTCGGTCGTCTTTTCATAATTGACATCCGTGATCCAGGTCTTCAGATCATGGTCGTCCCCGGCAGCCAGCAGGGCGATGCCGTAGGGGTCGGCGTCACCCACCCAGTCCACGGTGGCCCCAAAGCCCTCCTCATCTTCCAGCAGCGCATAGCTGCCGTCCAGCTCCTCCTGGGAGCCTGCCGGGTCCTCCGGGGCCGCAGCGGTGGTCTCGGCGGCATAGGCGCCGGTCACCGAGATGACACTGGTCACGTCGGACATGGCAGCGGGCACCTCGGCCACCTTGCCGTCCACGTTGCCGGAGATCACGGTCAGGGTCCCGGCGTCGGGGTCCACGGCGGACACGACGCCCACCGTCTCGGTGGTCACGGTGCGGGTGTCCACCTGCGGCTCGGAAGCCGTGAGCTGGGCGGCGGTGTCGGGGTCCTCGTCCAGGTCCAGCAGGGCGATGCCATAGGAGCTCTCGTCCACGGCCACCTGCTCGGTGGTGAGGGTGTTGTAGATAACGATATCGCCGGGCCTTGCGGTGGAGCCGTCGGCGTCGGTGAGCCACTGGGAGCCGCGCAGGTCACTGTGCAGGGCCATCACGCCCGCACGCTGGGGCACCACCGTCTGGGGCACACCCGCAAAGTGCAGGCAGTAGGACAGGAACATCACGTCCCAGGCGCCGTAGGGGTTGCCGTACCAGGCACCATAGCGGGAGTAGCCGCGCAGCACCTGCTGGTCCCCCACATCCAGCTTGAAGTTCTTGTCGCTCTGCTGGTAGTCCAGCTGGGACTTTGCCACGGTGAGCAGGTCCTCGGCCCAGTTGCCGTTCAGGGCCACGTTGGCCGCGGCCTGCCATTCCTCGGCAGTCTCCACGTCGGCCTGGGTATCGGCCAGGCACTCCACGGTGTGGTGGTGCTCCGGGATGGTGCACACCAGCTCCTCGGTGTAGCAGGCGTCGGTGTGATGATGCAGCACCGGCTCGTCCGGGGTGGTCTCGACCGGCTCAGTGGGCAGGTCCACCACGGGGCGGCTGGCAGGCATTTCCTGATAGGCGGGGTTGGGTTCCTCCACCAGTTCGCCTTCGTCCAGGCCGCACACCAGCTCATACTCGGTGGTGTAGCAGCTGTCGTCGTGGATATGCTCGAACTCGCCGCAGATGAGCGCACCGTACTCGTCAAAGCAGTCGTCGGTGTGCTCGTGCTCTTCCTGATAGCAGGTCAGCACCCGGTGCTCCTCGTAGCAGGCATCGGTGTGCTCATGGGGCACCCAGATGGTCTCCGGCTCGGTCTGCACCGGCTCTTCCGGCTCTTCCGCGCTGTAGGCGGACACCGGATCGGCGCTGCTGTCCGAAGAGGTGACGGGCGTTTCCGGCTCGCCCTCCTCGTAACCGCAGGTGAGCACTTTTTCGTAGCAGGCCGCCGTGTGCTGGTGCTCCTCGTAGCCGCAGTGGTAGTCGGCAGTCATGGAGATGCCCACCCCATGGAGCTGCCAGTTGACGAACAGGGTGGTGAGCAGGGCCAGCACCAGCATCATGGCCACATAGCGCCGGGCCTGTACATGCTGCCTGCGGAACCGCTCGATCAACCCGTTGATGATATCCTTCATAGTAAACACGTCCTCTTGGTTCGCTCTGTGCCCTGGCAGCCGCACACCGCTGCAGGCCCACAGAAGGGTCCGTTTATCATTTGTGCAACAAAAGCGTCACAAAATTTGTTCGATACATTGTTATTATACCATTTTAAGGCGTTCATTTCAACTCAGGGGGGCGTGCTTCTCCGGCAAAAGAATGCACACGATGCGCACCATGCAAGGGGTCAGGGGCAGCCACAGCACCGTGCAGCCCAGATTGAACAGGGTGTGGGCGTTGGCGATCTGCCGGGCCAGCACGGCGCTCTCCGGCCCGTGGGGCGAGACCAGCCGCACCAGCGCGGTGAACTGGGGCAGCAGCAGCCAGCACACCGCCGCCCCGGACAGGTTGAACAGGGCGTGGGCCGCCGCCAGACGCTTGGCGTCCCGGCTCTGCCCCACCGATGCCAGCACCGCCGTGACGGTGGTGCCGATGTTGTCCCCCAACAGCACCGGGATGGCTCCCGCAAGGCCCAGCAGGCACCCGCCGTCCGGCCCGGGGCGGGCGGCTACCTGCTGCAGCACCGCAATGGTGGCGGAGCTGCTCTGCACGGCAAGGGTCATGCCCAGCCCTGCCAGCAGGCCCAGGCCGGGGCGGTGCCGCACCTGGGCCATCCACTGCCGGAACACCGGCCCCGCTGCCAACGGCTCCATGGCCTCGGCCATGACCGCGATGCCCTCAAACAGCAGGCCGAACGCAAACAGCGCCTGCCCGGCTGCGTGCAGACGCCCGCGCCCCGCGAACCAGAGCAGCAGCCCCGCCACCAGCAGCAGATACCGGGCATCCTCCAGCCGGAAGGCCAGCAATTGCGCGGTGACCGTGGTGCCGATGTTGGCTCCGAACACCACCGGCACGGCCCGCTGCAGGGTCAGCAGCCCGGCCCCCACAAGGCCCAGCACCAGCACCGTGACCGCCGAGCTGCTCTGCACCACCGCCGTGACCGCCGCCCCCGTGAGCACCCCGGCCAGCGGGTGGGCCGTGAGCCGGGCAAGAGCCTGCCGCAGGGTGTCCCCCGCCGCCTGCTGCAAAGCGTCCGTGAGGGTGTCCATACTGTATAAGAAAAGTGCCGCCCCGCCGAACAATTGCAGGATCATCCACAAACGCTGTTCCATGCCCGATGCCCCCTTTGCTTTATGTGTATGCGGGACACAAACGTTTGTGAACTTTTGTGAAACAATCCCTGCAGGGGGTTGCAATCCGGCCTGCAAAAGCCTATTATTATCAAGCGTTAACAGTTAACAGCTGTTAAGCAATTTTTGAGAGGAGGGATCGCGTGTCTGAGGAATCCACGTTGAGTTTCCGTGGGCTTTGCCGCTACATCCACCGGCTGAGCAAAGCATCCAAGGCCGGCATGAAGGCCGCTCTGGCCGACTGCCCCAAGTGCCACTTTCCCATGCTGGAAGGGCTGCTGGGCTGCATTCGTCTCCATGGACAGGATGGTGCCGTTTATATCTCCGATCTTGTTCAGGAGCTTCATCAACCGCTTCCTGCCATTTCCCGCACGGTGCGGCAGATGGAGCAGGACGGCCTTGTGGAACGCTTGGCCGACCCTGCCGACCGCCGCAAGACGCTGGTGCGTTTCACGCCCAAGGGATACGAGGCCTGCCGACAGTGCGAGGCTGCTCTTGGGGACTACTTTTCCAGTGTCATGGCCCGGCTGGAGCCGGAACAGCTGGCCCAGATGGAAGCGCTGCGCGGCGCGCTGATGGAAGCCATTCTTGCGGAAAATGCTGCGCGTACCACCAAACCGAAGGGAGAACCAAACCATGACAAAGATCTTTAAGCAGCTGGCCCGTCACTGGGCCGTCTGCCTCGTGGTGTTCGCACTGCTGTTCGTGCAGGCGTACTGCGATCTGTCGCTGCCGGACTACACCAGCAAGATCGTGGACACCGGCATCCAGCAGGGCGGCATCGAAAGCCCCCTGCCCGACACAGTGCGCCAGAGCACGCTGGATGCCCTCTCGCTGCTGATGCGCGAGGAGGACGCCGCTGCCTTCCAGAACGCCTACACCGCCGACGGCGATGTGCTGCGCCTGCGCACCGACCTGACCGCCGACGAGCGCACTGCGCTGGAAGATGCTGTGACCACGCCGGACATCGTGCTGTATCTGGCTGCCGTCCAGGCAGCCAACACCCCCGCCGGGCAGACCGGCATGGGCATGACCGGCCTTGCGGACCTGCAGGCCTCCGGCGCCGACCGCAACACCGACACGGAAACCGAGACTGTGGCCCCCACGGCGGAGGACCTGGACACCGTGTGCGGCCAGTTTGCCGCCATGAGCCAGACGCCCGGCTTCAGCCGCGACGCCGTGCAGCAGCAGCTGACCGGTGCCATCGGCCAGCTGGACGACACCGTAGTGGAGAACCTGAAGAGCCAGGCTCTGCTGCTGGTGGGGCTGGAGTACGAGGCCCAGGGCATTGCCCACGATGTGCAGATGCACTATTTATATAAGGTAGGCGGCCAGATGCTGGCCCTGACCCTGCTGATGGTGGCCGTGTCCATCGCGGTGGGCTTCCTGGCCTCCCGGGTGTCCGCCGCCATCGGCCGCGACCTGCGCCGCGAGACCTTCTCCAGCGTCATCCACTTCTCCCATGCGGAGATCGAGAACTTCTCCACCGCGTCCCTCATCACCCGCACCACCAACGACATCCAGCAGGTGCAGTTCGTCTGCGTCATGCTGCTGCGCATGGTGGCCTATGCGCCCATTCTGGGCATCGGCGGTGTGCTGCACGTCATCGGCAGCTCTTCGGGGCTTTCCTGGATCGTGGTGCTGGACGTGGCTTTGCTGCTGCTGCTCATCCTCTTCCTGATGAACGTGGCCATGCCCAAGTTCAAGATCATGCAGACGCTGGTGGACCGGCTGAACCTCGTCAGCCGCGAGGTCCTGACCGGCATTATGCCGGTGCGTGCCTTCAGCCGCGAACAGTTTGAGGAACAGCGCTTCGACAAGGCCAACAAGGACCTGATGGGCACCCAGCTGTTCACCAACCGCGCCATGGTGGCCATGATGCCCTTTATGACCCTGATCATGAACGGCACCAGCCTGCTCATCGTGTGGTTCGGCGGCAAGGCCATGGATGCCGGAAACATGCAGGTGGGCGAGATGATCGCATTCATCACCTACACCATGCAGATCGTCATGTCCTTCCTGATGCTGGCCATGGTGGCCGTCATGCTGCCCCGTGCCGGTGTGGCCGCAGACCGCATCGACGAGGTCATCCGCACCAAGGCCACCATCCACGACCCGGACGAAGCCGACGCCAAGGCCGCAAAGGAGCACAAGAACTGGCAGGGCGTGGTGGAGTTCCACGACGTGAGCTTCCGCTTCCCCGGTGCCGACAGCGACGCACTGGAGCACATCAGCTTTACCGCAAAGCCCGGCGAGACCACTGCCATCATCGGCTCCACCGGCTGCGGCAAGAGCACCCTGCTCAACCTGATCCCCCGCTTCTACGACGTGACCGGCGGCAGCGTGACCGTGGACGGCATCGACGTGCGCCAGATGCCCCAGGCACAGCTGCACGACCTGCTGGGCTATGTGCCCCAGAAGGGCGTGCTGTTCAGCGGCACCATCGACAGCAACCTGAAGTTCGGCGGGGACCACATCACCGACGCCGCCGTGAAAAAGGCCGCTGCCATCGCACAGGCCACCGAGTTCATCGACGCAAAGCCGGAGGGCTACGCAAGCCCCATCGCCCAGGGTGGTTCCAACGTGTCCGGCGGCCAGAAGCAGCGCCTGTCCATCGCCCGTGCCATTGCCAAGGACCCCAAAATTTATCTGTTCGACGACAGTTTCTCGGCCCTGGACTACAAGACCGACGTGGCCCTGCGCCGCGCCCTGAAGGCCCAGACCGACAACGCCACCGTCATCATCGTGGCACAGCGCATCTCCACCGTGCTGCACGCAAACCAGATCCTGGTGCTGGACGAGGGCCGTCTGGTGGGCAAGGGCACCCATGCCCAGCTCATGGCCAGCTGCCCGGAGTATCAGGAGATCGCCCGCAGCCAGCTGAGCCAGAAGGAACTGGACCTTGAACCACTGAATACGGAAAAGGAGGGTGTGTGATATGCCAAGACCCGGACGCATGACCACCGAGCGCGCTAAGGACTTCAAGGGCACGCTGCGGCAGCTCCTCCAGACCATGAGCCACTACAAACTGCCGCTCATCACGGCCATTGTCTTTGCCATTCTGTCCACCATTTTTAATATTGCCGGCCCAAAGGTGCTGGCCAAAGCCACCACGGCCCTTGCCACCGGCTGGATCGCCAAGCTGCGCGGCACCGGCAGCATCGACTTTGTGTATATCGGCCGGGTGCTGCTGTTTTTGCTGGGCATGTACCTGCTGAGCAGCGCCTTCAGCTTTATCCAGGGCTGGCTGATGACCGGCCTTTCCCAGAAAGTCTGCTACGACTTCCGCCGCCAGATCAGCCAGAAGATCGACCGCCTGCCCCTGGCCTACTTTGAAAAGCGCACCGTGGGCGAGGTGCTGTCCCGCATCACCAACGATGTGGACACCCTGGGCCAGAGCCTGAACCAGAGCATCACCCAGCTCATCACCAGCGTGACCACCATGATCGGCGTGCTGATCATGATGCTGTCCATCAGCCCCCGCATGACCCTCATCGCCCTGCTGATCCTGCCGGTCTCCCTGGCCTTGGTGCTGCTGGTGGTCAAGTTCAGCCAGAAGTACTTCAAGGCCCAGCAGGCCACCCTGGGCGTGGTCAACGGCCAGGTGGAAGAGATCTACTCCGGCCACAACGTGGTCAAGGCCTTCAACCGCGAGGCCGTGGTGCTGAACGACTTCAACGCCGCCAACGACAAGCTGTACGAATCCGCCTGGAAGAGCCAGTTCCTCTCGGGCCTGATGATGCCCATCATGAACTTTGTGGGCAACCTGGGCTATGTGGCGGTGGCCATCGTGGGCAGCATCTTTGCCGCCAACGGTACCATCACCATCGGCGACATCCAGGCCTTCATCCAGTACGTCAAGAACTTCACCCAGCCCATCCAGCAGCTGTCGCAGGTGTCCAACATGCTGCAGAGCATGGCCGCTGCCGCCGAGCGGGTGTTCGAGTTCCTGAACGAGCCGGAAGAGGACCAGACCGCCGACCCGGCCCGCCGGGCAGACCCGGCCTGCATCGACGGTCAGGTGACCTTCGACCACGTCAAATTCGGCTACACCCCGGACAAGACCATCATCCACGACTTCAGCTGTACGGTGAAGCCCGGCCAGAAGGTGGCCATCGTCGGCCCCACCGGCGCGGGCAAGACCACCATGGTCAAGCTGCTCATGCGGTTTTACGATGTGGACGCCGGTTCCATCACCCTGAACGGCCACGATGTGCGCGACTTTGACCGCAGCGCTCTGCGCGAGGGCTTCGGCATGGTGCTGCAGGACACCTGGCTGTTCAAGGGCACCATCATGGAGAACATCCGCTACGGCCGTCTGGACGCCACCGACGAGGAGGTCATTGCCGCCGCCAAGGCTGCCAACGCCGACCACTTCATCCGCACCCTGCCCGGCGGCTACCAGATGGAGCTGAACGAGGACGCCTCCAACGTGAGCCAGGGCCAGAAGCAGCTGCTGACCATCGCCCGCACCATCCTGGCCGACAACCGCATCCTGATTCTGGATGAGGCTACCAGCAGTGTGGACACCCGCACCGAGCAGCGCATCCAGACCGCCATGGACCGCCTGATGGAGGGCCGCACCAGCTTTGTCATCGCCCACCGCCTGTCCACCATCAAGGACGCCGACCTCATCCTGGTGATGCGGGACGGCGACATCGTGGAGCAGGGCACCCACGACCAGCTGCTGGACGCCGGCGGCTTCTATGCCGACCTGTACAACAGCCAGTTCGAGGACGTGGTGGAGTAAAGCACCTGTCATCGCGTTATAACTGCAAAAAGAGCACCTGCTGCCTTTTCAGGGCAATAGGTGCTCTGTTTTTATTCCTCCACCGGTTCCAGCTTCATGCCGAACAATTTTTCAGAAAGCAGGGGCAGCAGGTGCTGTAACTGACGCACATATTCTTCCACCACCGGATCAGGCTCCGCTTTTGTAACGATACCAAACCGCATTCCCTTGTTCCAATCCAGAACAAACACCTGCTCAAGATTCGGTCTGCGGTAGTACACCGCCGGGGTCAGCATCAGGCTTGGCAGCTTATACTGCACACTTTTTACGCCGCGGATGATCTCTGCCCGCCGCCTCGAAGCCTCGTGCAGCAATGCCGTCTCGTACAGGGATTGCTCCGGTGTTCCAGCAAACATCCACCGATATTTTACCGCCTGCTCCAATGGAATGTGTCCGCGGGGCACCTCTGGCGGCGTATGGAACGGGATGCCGATCTCCGGCATATAAACTGCCGGGTAAAAATGCAGACCTCCTGCTGCGATCTCCGCACACTCGATCTGCAGCGAAAGATCGATCTCACCGTTTAGCAGTGCACGCCCGATATCCTTTCGGTTGGCACAGCTGTACATCAAGGGGGAAAAGCGGGTGCTCAGCTCTTCTGTGACGGCAAACAGGTCAAATCCCAGCATCTGCAGCGGCATATTCTGATGCCCGATCAGCAGATGCCGTTTGGGCGGGTTTGCATTCCGTTCCGCTGCCTGCGCACAGTTTACTGCATCATCGTATAATTCCAGCAGTTGCTTTGCCTTTGGATAAAATTCCCATCCTGCCGGAGTCAGCACCACCCGGCGCTGCGCGTGCTGAAACAGCTGGACTTTCAGCTGTGCCTCCAACACGCGGATCTGCTGAGACAGCGCAGATTGTGACAAAAACAGCGCATCTGCCGCCTCCGAAAAACTATCCAGTTCCACGATTCTCACAAATCCCTGCAATGCCTTCAAGCTCATGGTGTTGCTCCTTTTGCAATAAATAAGTTTTACTTCATTATAATATAATTTATTTGAATTGTAAAATCCCTCCGTCATCGCTATAATTGTTAAAAATTCCGCAATCCTTGTGCATTGCGGAAGGACAAAGAAGAATTCAAGCAATGAAGAGAAAGAGAGCGTACCTATGAACAAGATCTCCCGCAAAGGCTTTCTGAAGATCGCCGCTGCCGCCGCCATGAGCGGTGTCACCGCCGGTGCCCTGTCCGCCTGCAACGCTGCTTCCGGCTCCACCGCCTCCAGCGCTGCTTCCAGCGAGGCTGCCAGCACCGCTGCTGCCCTCACCTACACCCCCGGCACCTACGAGGCTACCGCCAAGGGCATCGAGTCCGACGTCAAGGTCAGCGTGACCTTCAGCAAGGACAAGATCGAGGACATCGTCATCGACGTGTCCGGCGAGACCAAGGGCATCGGTGCCGACATCGGCGACAAGATGAAGGAGAACATCCTGAGCGCCCAGACCTGCAGCGTGGACGGCGTGTCCGGTGCCACCATCACCTCCAATGCCGTCAAGACCGCTGTGGCCGACTGCATGTCCCAGGCTTCCGGCACCACCGTGACCGTGTCTGTGGACGTGGAGGCCAACGAGGAGCCCGACGTGATCACCGTCACCTCTCAGGAAGATGCCGACGCTGTGGTCGTGGGCTGCGGCGCTGCCGGCATCATGGCCGCTCTGGAGCTGCAGGCTGCCGGTGTCAAGACCATCCTGCTGGAAAAGGGCAGCTCCTGCGGCGTGTCCAACGGCTCTGTGGCCGGTGGTCCCGCTCTGGCCGAGACCCGCGTGCAGGCTGCCGAGAACGCCACCGTCTCCGTGGAGACCCTGTTCAACTGCGAGTACGGCTTCTCCAAGGGCACTGTGAACGGCGCTCTGCTGCACAAGTGCGTCAGCGCCGGTGAGCGCGTGGTGTCCAACTTCATGGACAACGGCGTCAACATGGGCCTGCGCCGCGACGCTTACGGCATGGGCTTCCGCGCACGCCACAACTTTGCCGACCTGCAGGGCACTCAGGTCAAGGGCACCGACCGCTTCCAGCCGCTGGTGGACAAGTTCACCGCCGACGGCGGCGTGTTCGAGGTCTGCCGCGAGGCCGTCAAGCCCGTGATGGACGGCGACAAGGTGGTGGGCGTCATCGCAAAGGACACCGAGAACAAGATCTACATCCAGTACAACGCCAAGGCTGTGCTGATCGCCACCGGCGGCTATGCCGGCAACCAGGACCGCCTGCACGAGCACTTTGGCAACATCAACGTCTGGCCCCTGTGCAACGAGCTGTCGGACGGCAAGGGCTACGACATCGTCATCGAGGCCGGCGGCATCGCCGATCGCAACTGGGCCCTGTGCTGCAACGAGTTTGGCGGCGTGAACGGCAAGATGGAAGAGCGCGGCCGCTCCATGGTGCGCTCCAACGACACCCTGCGCTTTGCCATCTACGGCGGCCTGATGGTGGACCCCAACGGCGACCGCTTCATGAACGAGCAGTACCTGTCCGACCGTCCGCTGGCTCTGGGCGGTGAGATGTCCCTGCGCGTGGGCAAGTACTACGCCGTGGTGGACCAGACCATGTACGAGGAGTGCCGCGACAAGGGCGTTCTGGCCTACTTCGGCAACCCGGCCGACTGGTACGTCGGCTCCACCGGCTACACCGAGGAGCTGCTGCCCAACCTGGACGAACACATGGACATTGCCATCCAGCGCGGCTGGGCCGTCAAGGGCAGCCTGGCCGACTGCGCCAAGGCTTTCGGCCTGACCGACCTGGAGCAGACCGTGGCCGACTACAACGCCGCCTGCGCCGCCGGTAAGGACGAGCAGTTCTACAAGAACAGCTACCTGCTGCGTGAGCTGACCGGCGACACCTTCTACGTCATCGAGTACGAGCCCTCCATCTGGGGCACCTTCGGCGGCGTCAAGACCGACTCCTACGCCCGTGCCGTCAATGCCGAGCAGCAGCCCATCCAGGGCCTGTATGTGGCCGGTGTGGACAACGGCTCCATCTACGCTTCTCCCTACTACGAGAACGAGGGTGCCGCTCTGGGCACTGCCTACACCAGCGGCATCGTGGCTGCTGACTGCATGATCAGCGACCTGAAGAACGCCTGATCGTTTCCCTGCATCTTTCTGCGGCTCCGCCACCCGGCGGGGCCGCTTTTTTGCTGCTTCTTTCCCCTGCTGGCCTACACAAATGCCCGCGATTGTGCTATGATAGGGCTGAGCAGCCGGTTTGCTGCAAGCAACCGGCAAAGCATCGAGGTGTATTGTACAATGTCTGAACTTCTTGAGACGCTGCGGCAGGAGGGCGTGGACCCGGCCCTGCTTTCTGCGGTGGAAGAATACCGTGCCGCCCATCCGCTGGACGCTGCGCTGCGGCCCCGCATCCCGGCCCCGGCCTTTACCTACTACGGCAAAGGGGTGTGGGAGCAGGCGCTGGCCGCCCTGCTCTGCGGCGAAAACCTGCTGCTGGCGGGCGGCAAGGCCACCGGCAAGAACGTGCTGGCCGAGAACCTCTCCGCCGCCTTCGGCCGCCCCGCGTGGGACATCTCGTTCCATGTGAATATGGACGCGGCCTCCCTCATCGGCATGGACACCTTTGTCGACGGACGGGTGGAGTTCCGCCCCGGACCGGTGTATCGCTGCGCCCAGTGCGGCGGCTTTGGCGTGCTGGACGAGATCAACATGGCCAAGAACGAGGCGCTGGCCGTGCTGCACGCAGTGCTGGACTTCCGCCGCGCCATTGACGTGCCCGGCTACGACCGCATCCCGCTGGCCGAGGAGACCCGCTTCATCGCCACCATGAACTACGGCTACGCCGGTACCCGGGAGCTGAACGAGGCCCTGACCTCCCGCTTCGTGGTCATCCAGATGCCCACCATCACCCAGGACAACCTGGAAAAGCTGCTGCGGGCACAGTTCCCGGATCTTGCTGCGAAGTACGCCCACCAGTTCGCCCTGCTGTTCCTCGACTTGCAGAAAAAGTGCGACAGTGCGGAAATTTCCACCAAAGCACTGGACCTGCGCGGCATGCTGGACGCGCTGCGCCTGATCCGCCGCGGCATCCCCGCAGGGGCCGCGCTGGACATGGGCATCACCAACAAGGCCTTTGACAGCTACGAGCAGGGCCTGATCCGCGACGTGATCGCGGCCCGCATCCCGGCCAAACTGGATGCGGCCAAGCTGTTTGCCTGATGGAAGCCCAGAGCTACACCGCACAGGAGCGGCGGGCGGCCAATCAGGTCTGGGCGGCTGCGGGCGCCTATGGCTTTGAGCCGCTGTTTCTGGCCCACAACACCGACGGCACGGTGGATTTTTACATGAACACCATCGTGGGCCTTGTGCACAAATATTACGGTGACAAGTTGATAAACAGCATCTTCGACCGCTGGGCGGGCGATCTGCGGCAGGCCATGCTGGACGATCTGGCGTGGCTGTACCTCGAAAACGCGGCCTACCGGCTGGAGCTGCCCCACCGCCCGGTGCTGGAAGCGCTGCGCTATTCTCACGCCGACTACTTTTTTGCCATCCAGTACAAACTTTCCCGGCAGGAGTGGATGGCCAGGAACCAGCTGGTGTACACCATGCAGGCGGCCCGCTGGCGCAGCGTGCTGGGGCGCAATCTGCCCGTGATGACCCCCTACGAGAGCGGGTTGTTCCGGGCGCTGGCCCCGGACACCGCCCCGCAGCCGGACCAATTGCAGGACGCCCTGCTGGCCGTGTATGCAAAGTTTGACCTCTTCGACGGCACCGTGCATCCGAAAGCGGCGCTGCACCTGCATCTGGACGGCCTGCTGGCCACCCTTGCCACCAAGGCCCTGCCCACCCAGATGATCAAGACCGACCGCGTGACCGTGGAGCACTCCAACGCCGTGGACGCCGCCGGCAGCGGCCCCAGCGTGGACAAACGGCAGGCCCACATTACCCTGAAGCAGAACGCCGCGCAGGACCGCGCCTACATCGAGAGCTGCTTCGGCCGCTCCCTCTACCCGCCGGAGCGGCTGCGCAAGGCCGAACAGGAGCTGTGCACCGGGGTGCATCTGGGGTGCCATTTGTGGTTCAGCGCGGGCGTGCCCAGCCCGGAACAGGCCCCCACCCCGGAGGCCCGGCATCTGGCCGAACAGGCCGAGCTGCAGGCCGACCGCAACCGCGCCTACTACGCCAAAAATCAGGAGCTGCACCGCAGCGTGGTGCTGCGGCTCACCGAGCAGATCCGCAACTGCATCCTGGTGCATCAGCAGCCCAACGCGCGGGTGGCCCGCAGCGGCAATGTGGACCCCGGGCGGGTGTGGCGCGCCCCGCTTTTGAACGATGGCCGGGTGTTTTTGTGCACCGAAGAGGAAAATCACCCCGCCTTTACGGTGGACCTGCTGCTGGACGCTTCCGCCTCCCGCCTGCACTGTCAGGAGGTCATCGCGGCGCAGGGGTCCATCCTGGCCGAGAGCCTGGCCAACTGCGGCATCCCGGTGCGGGTGAGTGCCTTCAGCAGCCTGCGGGGCTACACCGTGCTGCGGGTGCTCAAGGACTTTGCCGACAAGAACCGCCAGAACATCAACCGGTATTTTGCCTCCGGCTGGAACCGCGACGGCCTGGCCCTGCTGGCGGCGGGCGATCTGCTGGACTTTGCCCCCGGCCCTGCCCCGCGGCACCTGCTCATCCTGCTGACCGACGCTTCCCCCAACGACAGCCGCCGCATCCCGCCCAGCCCGGAAAACCCGCTGGGCTGCGGCTACGAGGACGCCGCCGGTGTGGCCGACGCGGCCGCCCAGGTGCGCGTGCTGCAGCGCAAGGGCATCCGGGTGTCGGCAGTGTTCATGGGCGAGGACCGCTCCGCCGCCGACGCTGCCCGCATCTATGGTAAAAATATGGCCCGCATCCGCGGCATGGACCAGCTGGCCCGCGCCGCCGGCCGCCTGATCCAGAACGAGATCCGGGAGCTGGGAGATTGAGAGATCGCCTTCCCCTTTTGGGGGAAGGCTTTTTTGTTGTCCGGCACACAACCGCTTCGGGCATTTTACAACCAACCGTCGCGTTGTATTTTGGAGCAGTTCCGGGGTGTTCGCAAAAATCTGGTTGTTTTTGCAAACTTTTAGTTGTTTTTTGTCGTAGTTTATGCTATACTATGTTCAGACGAACCACAGGAACACGCGATGTCCCCCGCAGTGCACGGCGGCGGCCCGCGTTGGAAGTCCTTTGAATACAACACTTTGCTGTCAGTCGAACCATTCAGGGAGGAACGTATCATGGATGCCAACCGCTACTTTACCGCCATGCACAACGCCATGTCATCCCGTCTGCCGGGGGCGCAGCTTCTGGCCGCCGTGCGCCTGCAGGATCTCTGCGGCAACGACGCCTACCTGGAAGTCCGGCGGATGCCCGGGGAGCACTGCGCCACCGTGTGTTACTCCACGATGGGCCGCAGAGGACTGAACTTCCAGCTGTTCCGCAAGGGGTGGATGCTCTGCCACAACGAGAGCGGCCAGCTCACCGGGCAGTTCCCCGCCAAGGCCGAGAACCTGCTGGAGGACACCGACTTCCACGCCTGCTGCCGCGAGGACCGGCTGGACGCTGCCCGCACCGACCGCATGGTGCAGGAGCTGGAAACGCTGGCGGGCACGGACTGCGATCTGCCTTTGCCCCGTGACGCCCGCACCGGGGCCGTCATCACGGTGGACAGCTTTGTGGGCCGGGGTGCCCACTGGAGCTACAGCACCCTGAGCAAGGCCCCCTGCCTGCCGGTGGCCGCCATCCTGTACTGGCTGGCCGACAGCCTGGCCGGAGCCGAGCGCCGCACCCTGCAGGCCGACCCGGAGGCTGCCCAGCTGGCCGCACAGTGGCAGAGCGGCACGGTGGAGATGTTCTTTCACCCGGCTGTACCGGCTGCCGCCCAGCTGCAGACGCAGCCCCAGACCCCGCCGGTGAGCCGTCCGGCCCGCCCGGCCCCCACCTGCGCCCGCACCAAAAGCTGGCAGAGCATTCTGGCCGTGATGGCGAGCATGTAAAAAGGCTCCCCCTTGCGGGAGAGCCTTTCTAGGATAAATTCTTATTCCAGATAGGGGTCCAGCAGCTTGTCCACGGTCTGGTTGCGCTTGGGCGCGGGCTTTTTCACCACGCGGCCCCGGCAGGCCACCAGCTCCAGATGCTGCAGCGCCCGCAGGTCCTCCAGCGGGTTCTGACGGGTGACGATGAGGTCCTCGCTCTTGCCCACTTCCAGCGAGCCGGTCACGTCCCCTACCCCGGCCAGCCGGGCGTTGCGCAGGGTGGCGGTGTACAGGGCAAACTGGTTGCTCACGCCGCAATACTTGTGGAAGTAGCACAGCTCCCGCCAGAAGTCGTACTGGGTGATGTAAGGGCAGCCCACGTCGTTGCCAAGGCCCACCGGGATGCCGTTGGCCAGCGCCGTTTTGGCGCTTTCCACGATGCCGTCAAACACGATCCTGCCGTTGTACTGGTCTTTTTCCGACGCACCGGACACCGCCGTGTCAAACAGCGCATACGGCAGCGCCGGGGAAATGGTGGTGCACAGGAACGCGCCGTGCTCCTTGTACAGTTTTACCGTTTCTTCGTCCATTTTTGCGCCGTGCTCGATGGAATCCACGCCGTTTTCCAGCGCCACCTTCACCCCTTCGGGCGATTCGGTGTGGGCCGCCACGGGATAGCCCATGGCGTGGGCCTGATCGCACACGGCCTTTACCATCTCCGGCGGCATCTTCAGCTCGCCGGGGGTGCCCTTTTCGGCGGCATCCAGCACGCCGCCGGTGATCATCAGTTTGACAAGGTCCACCCGCTGGGTGCTGGCCCTGGTGAGCTGGGTCAGGGCCTCGCCGTTGTTGTGGGCCGCCACGGCCACCGAGCCTGCCATGTGGCCGCCCGGCACCGAGATGCCCTCGTTGGCGGCCAGAATGCGCGGGGCCAGGATCTTCCCGGCCTGGGCATCGTCCCGGCAGCGGGTGTCAAAATCCGCGATGCCGCCCACGGTGCGGATGGTGGTCACGCCGCCCAGCAGCTCCAGCTTTGCATAGCTGCACACCATGCGGTAGGCCACCGCACGGGTCAGGCCGTTGCTCAGAATTTTACGCACCAGCGCCGCATTATCCCGCGGCTTTGCGCTGGGCTTGCCGTTGCCGGCCAGATGCACATGCAGGTTGATGAGGCCCGGCATCGCATAGCCGCCGTGGAGGTCGATGACCTCATAGCCGTCCAGGTCGGTGCCCTCATCCGCAACGGCGGTGATGACGCCGTCCTCGCACAGCAGCACCTTGTGTGCCTGCGGCTCCATCTGCTGGGTGCCGTCCAGCAGAATGCCATTGATATATGCCCGCTTCATGGTCGTTTCCTCGCTTTTGTACAACCTTGGTTGTTTTTTGTTCCAGTATAGCACGTTCCGGCGGGCGGTGCAACGAAAAAGGCAGGAAAGGTCCTGCCCTCTCCTGCCCGGTTGATGCAATGATGCTTTCCTGTGCTGCGGCGCTGGAGGCTGCGGCTTCGCTGGAAGCGTCAGCGGCGGCGTTTGCGGCGGGGCAGCGCGAAATAGTAGCCGAAGGCCGTGCCGCACAGCCCGCCCACGATGTGCATGAAGTTGGCCACGTTGTCGTGCACGAGGATGATGTCGTACACCTGCTGGCCGAAGTACAGCGCCGCTACCAGCAGCATGGTGACCGGGATGCCGCCGGAAAAGCCCGCCAGCGACGACAGCATGATGAGCATGAACACGATGCCCGACGCCCCCAGCAGCCCGGTGCGGGGGAACAGCACGCATTGCAGCACGCCGGTGACCAGGGCTGTCAGCACAATGCCCTTCAGCAGGGGGATGCTGCCGTATTTTTCCTCCATGGGCGGGCCCACCACCAGCAGCAGCAGCATGTTGTTCAGGAAGTGCTCCCACCCGGCGTGGCCCAGCACATGGCCGAACAGCCGGATGTAGAACAGCGGGTCCTTGAGCGACGAGCGGTAGACGCAGAACAGGTGCATGGTGGTCCAGCCGCCGGTCCACTGGTCGAGGAACAGCACCAGAAGCGACAGCAGAAAAAAGGTGAGGATCACCGGGGAGTTGTATTGAAGCTCCAGCTTGAATCTTGCCTTTTTCGTAACGATCCGATCCTTTCTCTCTTATAATATAAGGGGTCAGCCGCGGGTCTGCAGCCAGTAGGCCCCCATGCTCTGGCCGGGCTGGCCGGTCACCTCGTCGCTCAGGTAATCGGCAAGGCCCCAGGCGGCAGGCTGCCAGGCGTTGGCGGCCTCCACGGTGGGGTACTCCACCTCCGCATACCAGAACGCGGTGGGCTGGCCTGCGTCCACATGGTTCACTTCCAGCGCGCTGCCGTCCGGCAGGCGGTAGGTGCGGCGGGTCTTGGGGATGAGGGGTTTGCCGATGATCTTGTGTTCCAGCTCCTCAAACAGTTCTTTGTCGATGCTGCGCTCGATCTCCTCCCGGGCAAGGCCGCCCTCACTCTTGAAGCAGAGCACATAGTCGGTCCTGCCGCCCGCCAGGGCTTCCTCCCGGATGCGCACCGTGGGCCGCACACTGATGTAGCCCTGCCGCATGGAAAATTCTTCCTCCATGGGCAGGCCCTCCGGCCAGCCGGTCACCATCCATTTGCGTTCGATCTCCATTGCAGATCCCCTCTTTCCGGTCTTTTTTGGAAATTTCTTATTTATAATACCATGGATCTATGGTATTATAAAGGGGTGAATTTGAAAAGAGCAACCAAGGAGATCTCCATGAAAGAACGCGCTTATCCTGTATACACCGTCAACAAACACGCCGAGGGCCTGCTGGTGGGCGGCCACCCCTGGGTGTACGAAAACGACATCCTCCACGCCCCGGACACCGAACCCGAAAACGGCGCCCTGGCCGATGTGGTCAGCCCCAAGGGGGCGTACCTGGGCACCGGCTTCGTGTCGCTGCACAGCAAGATCCGGGTGCGGCTCATCAGCCGCAACGCCAACGACACCTTTGACGCCGCTTTCTGGCGCCGCCGGGTGGAGTACGCCTGGGCCTACCGCAAGACCGTGCTGGAGCCCGCCGACCTGACCGCCTGCCGGGTGATCTTTGGCGAGGCCGACCAGTTCCCCGGCCTGACCGTGGACCGCTTCCACGATATCCTGGTCACCCAGACCCTCAGCGTGGGCATGGAAAAGCTCAAGCCGGTGCTGTTCCCCCTGCTGGCCGAGGTGCTGCGGGCCGACGGCCAGACCATTGCCGGCATCTACGAGCGAAACGACGAGGCCCTGCGCGCCAAGGAGGGCCTGGAGCAGAACAAGGGCTGGTTCGACCTGCCCGGCGAGACCCACCCCGCCAGCACCCAGACCGAGATCTGCGAGAACGGCGTGTTCTACCATGTGGACTTTGAGAACGGCCAGAAAACCGGCTTTTTCCTGGACCAGAAGTACAACCGCCGGGCCGTGGCACGGCTGGCAGCAGGCCACACGGTGCTGGACTGCTTCACCCATACCGGCAGCTTTGCGCTGAACGCTGCCAAGGGCGGGGCCGCCCGGGTCACCGCTGCCGACATCAGCGCCGACGCCATTGCCATGGCAAAGCGCAACGCCGAGCGCAACGGCCTGACCAATATGGACTTTTTGTGCGAGGACACCTTCGCGCTGCTGCCCCGGCTGGAAAAAGAGGGCCACCCCTATGACTTTATCATCCTGGACCCGCCCGCCTTTACCAAGGCACGCCGCACGGTGGACAACGCCATGCGCGGGTACAAGGAGATCAACTACCGGGCCATGAAGCTGCTGCCCCGGGGCGGGTATCTGGCCACGGCCAGCTGCTCCCACTTTGCCACCGAGGAGCTGTTCATCAAGATGCTGAAAGCAGCGGCGAAGGACGCCCACCGGCAGCTGCGGCAGATCGAGGTGAAGCAGCAGGCCCCGGACCACCCCATCCTGTGGGGCGTGCCGGAGACCAACTACCTCAAGTTCTTTTTGTTCCAGGTGATCTGACCATTTAAAATGCCCTCCGCTTCGCTCTGGGCATATTTAAAGGAAATATTATTTTTATATTGGCGTTTGTCGCGTCCTGCGGGACGCTCCAAACACATTTTCACAAAAGGGGTCGTAGCGGGTAGTAGCATCTGCGGCTGTCACGCAACGGATAAGCCCAGGTTTTGCAAATGCAATTGTCCGTAACGACTCCTCCCGTGAAAAAACAGTTCCGGCGGGCCCGCAGGCCTGCCGGAACTGCAAATTTGAAAATATTATTTCCTCTGATATTGCCAGAGCGCAAGCGGAGGCAATTCCAAATCGTTCTGTTCCGGTTTAAAGGCTCAAAAGTCATACCAAGCTCAGTTGTGCCAAAATTCGCAGAGAGCGTTTGTGCAGAATCGTCAGATTTGTCAATTGCCTTTTTGACCCGCCGGGGCTATAATCAAACCATAGACAGCAACGGCGCTGTGGGTCACCTCCTGACTCGCAGCGCCGTTTTTGTTAAGAAGTCTTTCGTGCTTTGGGGCCCGCTTTCCGGCAGCTCCGGGGCGGGAGCTGGGAAACATAAGATCAAGTAAGGAGTAGGATTTATGGCAGCAAATGTTATGGAGATCTACGGCAGCAAGGTCTTTAACGAGCATGTGATGAAGGAGCGCCTGCCGAGCGCTACTTATAAGAGCCTCAAGAACACCCTGCACAAGGGTGCTCCGCTGGACATCGAGGTGGCCAACGTGGTGGCCAGCGTCATGAAGCGCTGGGCCATGGAGCTGGGTGCCACCCACTACACCCACTGGTTCCAGCCGCTGACCGGCATCACCAGTGAGAAGCACGATGGCTTCGTCAGCCCCGTGGGCGACGGCACCGCCATCATGGAGTTCTCCGGCAAGGAGCTGGTGCGCGGCGAGCCCGACGCTTCCTCCTTCCCCTCCGGCGGCCTGCGCGCCACCTGCGAGGCCCGCGGCTACACCGCATGGGACCCCACCAGCTACGCCTTCGTCAAGGATGACGTGCTGTGCATCCCCACCGCCTTTGTCAGCTACACCGGCGAGGCACTGGACAAAAAGACCCCCCTGCTGCGCTCCATGAACGCCCTGTCCGGCCAGGCGATCCGCATCCTGAAGCTGTTTGGCAAGGATGTGGACTACGTTTCCACCACCGTCGGCCCGGAGCAGGAGTACTTCCTGATCAAGAAAGAGGACTACGAGGCCCGTCAGGACCTGATCCTCACCGGCCGCACCCTGTTCGGTGCTCCCTCTGCCAAGGGCCAGGAGCTGGAAGAGCACTACTTCGGCGTGATCCGTCCCGAGGTGTCTGCGTTCATGAAGGAACTGGACGAGGAGCTGTGGAAGCTGGGCGTACCTGCCAAGACCAAGCACAACGAGGTAGCCCCCTGCCAGCATGAGCTGGCCCCCATCTACGATACCACCAATGTGGCCATCGACCACAACCTGCTGACCATGGAGCTGATGAAGAAGATCGCTCCCAAGTACGGTCTGGTCTGCCTGCAGCATGAAAAGCCCTTTGAGGGCGTGAACGGCAGCGGCAAGCACAACAACTGGTCCCTGTCCACCACCGAGGAGAACCTGCTGGATCCCGGTGACACCCCCATGGAGAACCTGCAGTTCCTGGTGTTCCTGGCCGCAGTCATCAAGGCTGTGGACGAGTACGCCGACCTGCTGCGGACCTCTGTGGCCACTCCCGGCAACGATCACCGTCTGGGTGCCAACGAGGCACCTCCGGCCATCATCTCCATCTTTGTGGGCGAAGAGCTGGAGGCCGTCATCGACGCCATTGCCTCCGATTCTCCCTACGCAGGCCCCGTCAAGATGAAGATGGACCTGGGCGTGGACGTGCTGCCCAAGTTCAGCAAGGACACCACCGACCGCAACCGCACTTCTCCCTTCGCCTTCACCGGCAACAAGTTCGAGTTCCGGATGCCCGGTTCTGCTCAGAACCTGAGCGACTGCGATACCATCCTGAACACCGCTGTGGCCAAGGAGCTGAAGGGCTACGCCGACGAGCTGGAGGGTGCCGAGGACTTCACCAGTGCCGCCATCGCGCTGGTCAAGCGCACCATCCGGGACCATCGCCGGGTCATCTTCAACGGCAACGGCTACTCTGCCGAGTGGGAGGCCGAGGCTGCCAAGCGTGGTCTGCCCAACAAGAAGAACACCCCTGCTGCCCTGCCGGCCCTCATCGACCCCAAGAACATCGCCCTGATGGAAGAGTTCGGCGTGCTGACCAAGGTGGAGATGGAGAGCCGCTACGAAGTCGAGATGGAGCACTACGCCAAGGTCATCAACATCGAGGCCCTGACCATGCTGGAGATGGCACGCAAGCAGCTGCTGCCCGCCGTCAACGCCTACATGAGCGAAGTGGCCAACACCGCCGCTTCCAAGCTGGCCGTCAGCGAGAGCATCAGCGTGCGCAGCGAGACCAAGACCCTGGGCCGTCTGTCCGCCGACGCCGACGCCATGAGCGACGCCATCGACACCCTGCAGGATGCCGTGGACGCCGCCAAGGCTCTGCCCTCCGAGAGCGAGAAGGCCGTTGCGTTCCACGACAACGTGCTGCCCGCCATGGACACCCTGCGTGCCGCCGCCGACGACGCCGAGACCCTGTGCGGCGAGGACTACTGGCCGCTGCCCAGCTACAGCAAGATGCTCTACTACGTCTGATCGCATCGCGTAAAACAGCATCATCCGTAGGCTGCGGACCATCAATTGAGCCATTCTCCTTTTCCTATTTCTTACACCAGCCTGAAGACCTGCTTCCGCAAGGGGGCAGGCCTTTGGGCGTTTTATTTGAAAGGGGATCTTTATGCGGTATTCGACCCAACAGGACGTGCTGGACTTCGTGGAGGACAACAACGTCAAATTCGTGCGCTTTGCCTTCTGCGATATCTTTGGCACCCAGAAGAACATCGCCGTGCTGGCCAGCGACCTGCCCAAGGCCCTGGAGGACGGCGTGTGCTTCGACGGCAGCTCCATTGCCGGTTTCATGAAGGTGGAGGAAAGCGATCTTGTATTGCGCCCCGACCTGCCCACCGTGACCATCCTGCCCTGGCGGCCCACCGAGGGCCGGGTGATGCAGTTCTTCTGCGACGTGGAAAAGCCGGACGGCGACCCTTTTGGCGGCAACTGCCGGGGCTTTCTGCGGGAGATGAACCGCCGCTTCCGCAAGCTGGGCCTTACCTGCAACGTGGGTGCCGAGTGCGAGTTCTATCTGTTTGAGAACGACGACCGGGGCCGCCCCACCCGCGTTCCCATCGACTTTGGCGGCTACTTCGACGTGGCCCCGCTGGACGCGGGCGAGAACCTGCGCCGGGACATCTGCCTGACCATGGAGCAGATGGGGCTGGCCCCCCAGCACAGCCACCACGAGAGCGGCCACGGCCAGAACGAGATCGACTGCCACCATGCAGGCCCCCTCAAGACCGCCGACAACGTGATGATGTTCAAGCAGATCGTGCGGGCCATTGCCATGCGCAGCGGCATCCACGCCAGCTTCCTGCCCAAGCCCCTGCCGGACCAGGCGGGCAGCGGGCTGCACATCAACCTGTCGCTGTACCTGGACGGCAAGAACCTGTTTGAGGGCGACATTGCCCCGGACAGCATCGCAGGCAGCTTTATGGCGGGCGTGCTGGCCCACAGCCGGGAGCTGACCGTGTTCACCAATCCCCTGCCCAACAGCTACCAGCGCTTTGGCTGTGACGAGGCCCCCCGCTATGTGAGCTGGAGCCGCCAGAACCGCAGCCAGCTGGTGCGGATCCCTATGGTAAAGGGCGACAACTGCCGCATGGAGCTGCGCAGCCCGGACCCCGCCTGCAACCCGTATCTGGCCATCGGTCTGGTGCTGGCCGCCGGTCTGGACGGCATCGAACACCGCATGGTGCTGCAGCCGCCGGTCAACAAGAACCTGTTCCGCCCCGGCGAGGCCGAGGGCCTTGGGCTGGAAATGCTGCCCGCCACGCTGGAAGAGGCCGTGGCCATCGCCGAGGAAAGCGACTTTTTGCACAAGGTGCTGCCGGAGGAGCTGAGCCGCCGCTACTTTGCCGAGGAGCGTGCCCGGTGCGAGGCCCTGCGCGCCGCCGCCGACCCGGCGGAGTACGAGCGCATCCACTACTTCAACGCCATCTGACCCCTGCAGGAACATGCGTAGGAGAAAGGAGCGGAACGTATGGGACGCGCACTCATTGTAAGCGCCGGTGCCAGCTCCAACGAGTACATCGCCGCCCGGCTGGCCGAGATGGGCTATGCCCGGCCGGTGATCCTGCCCAGCGGGGCCGAGGCCCGGCGCAGGATGCCGGACGCCGACTTTGACCTGATCGTGGTCAACGCCCCCCTGCCCGACGAGTTCGGGCACGAGCTGTGCATGGATGCCGTGGCCAGCACCGACGCAGGCGTGGTGTTTCTGGTCAAGGCCGCACAGGCCGAACAGCTGCTGGCCCCCCTGAACGAGCAGGGGGTGCTGCTGCTGAGCAAGCCCTTCAGCAACACCTTATTTGTGCAGGCCATGCACATGGCCGCCGCCAGCAACCACCGCCTGCAGCGCCTGCGGCAGGAGAACGCCCGCCTGCAGGACAAAATTTCCCAGATCCGTCTGGTGAGCCGGGCCAAGTGCTGCCTGGTGGAGCATGAGCACCTCACCGAGGCCGAGGCCCACCGCCGCATTGAAAAGCTGGCCATGGACACCCGCCGCGACCGCACCGAGATCGCGCAGGAAATCCTTGATTCTTATGAGGATGTGGGTGTATAATACTGGATTGGGAAAACGTATTCTGAATCTTATTTCGTCTGGAATCCTATAGAGGAGGAAGTATTTTTATGGCAGAAAAGCAAACCAAGTATATCTTCGTCACCGGCGGTGTCGTGTCCGGCCTGGGCAAGGGCATCACCGCCGCCTCGCTGGGCCGCCTGCTCAAGTGCCGCGGCCTGAAGGTGGCCAGCCAGAAGCTGGACCCCTACGTCAACGTGGACCCCGGCACCATGAGCCCCCTGCAGCACGGTGAGGTGTTCGTCACCGACGACGGCACCGAGACCGACCTGGACCTGGGCCACTACGAGCGCTTCATCGACGAGAACCTGAACAAGTACTCCAACCTGACCACCGGCAAGGTGTACTGGAACGTGCTGAACA